>OCVV011089231.1_pt1 | contig 167132 bp, 132 predicted proteins | sample 1539721 | NCBI WGS metagenome assembly OCVV01 (sample SAMN02144230, study PRJEB22623) | gut metagenome | biome: sheep rumen | host: Ovis aries | place: New Zealand
CATTTAGTATTTAGGTTGTTAAATGATATAGAAATTAGGTATTCTGTTAGTTAATATTAAGGTTAGATTTTATTATTGACTTTTTGTTAAATTTTTAGTATCTATTTTGTTGAATTAAAAATTAATATTTAAAGTTGGTGAGTATTGGATTTTTAGTTAATATACTATTATAAGAGTGTTATTTTTAGTAAAATAAATGGAGTTTTTGAGTATAATATAATCTGATATAAGAATGAGTATCATTATAGATTGTGTGGTAGTTTATAAGTATTCTGTATGTAAAAAGTTATAAATTTAAAATAGTCTCTAATAAAGGTCTAGTTAATAAATATATATTTATTTTATAAGGAGACACTTTTATATGGAAGCTGATAATGATAATATAAAAGAAAATATATACAGTAAGTATAGGTTAGTAGACATTAATATTTTAGAGGGTATTGTGAATAGGATAGATGGTGCAGTTATAAAGAGATATGAGAGTTTAAAGATAGATGAAGTACCTGATAAAAAATATAGTAGAGTTGAGTTAATTGGTTGTGACAATAAGGTTTGTTTTAATGTTTTAAATGATGATTTGGTGCAGGCAAGTAAAGATTGTGGCTTTAAGATAGTTAATAAGAAAAATAAAATTTTAAGTAAAATTTAAGTTGAGGCTATTGATATGAGTGAGAGTACATCAAATAATGAGTGTAAGTTTAATATAATAAGTAGTAAGCGTAGTGATTTCGCTTATAATCAGGTATTTTATGTTTTGGAGTGTAAGAATTGTGGTAGAATTATTGATGTACGTTTAGATATAAAAGATAACATTAATAATAAAGTGAAGTGTGAATGTGAGAATTATAAAGAGTCTCATATAAAATTAGATAGTAATGTAGATTTTAAGTTGAAGCGTACATGGAAAAGATTATATAATGATATGTGCTCTGATTGGAAGGAGAGTTTTGATAGATTTAGTGATTGGGCATATAGTAATGGATATAAGCCTTGGTTAAATTTAGTTAGAAAAGATAATAAGAAAGAGTACAGTGAAGAAAATTGTTATTTCAAGTTGAATAAATTAATATACAGTAAAGAATATTTAGATAAAATGGATAGTAATAGATCTAAAGCTGTGTGTTTAATAGGTAATATTAATAATAGAGTTGGGGATATTTGTAATAATTATACTGATTTGAAAGATGAATTAAGTAAATTAAGAGAGTCTAGTGAAGTAGATAATAGTACAGTAGAAGAAATTGAAAAGGAATTGAAAAAGATTAATAGAACTATTAATAAAGTTAGAGAATTAAGTACTTACATTGATTTAAAGAAGTGATAAAAGAAATAAAATTAACTAAAAATATTGTCTTGACTTTTGGTTAATTTTATGGTATAGTGTTAATATAAAAATTTGTTGAGGATATATTAATGGAAAGAGTATACAAGAGTAATATTATTTATAATATTAAGGGTGCTATAAATAATTATTATGACCTTGAGAATAAATGTATGTTAGATAAGGGAAGAAATGGTGATGTTCTCCCATCTGATAGAAGTATGCTTTTAAGAGATGTAATTGAGTTATGTTTATATACAAAGTATACTAATATGGAATGTAAGTATTATCTTACATCTCCTGGTGTTATTCTGGGAAATTTAAGTGAGGTTATATTTAATAAGACTGGACAGGTAGTTAATGATATGACCTGTCGTAATAAAGTAAGTTATTGTAAAAAGAAGTTGACAAATGATTTGGGAAGTGATATAATAATAAAGATTTTGGATAAGAGACTTCCAGATTTAAGTGAGTACATTGAAAAGGTTGCAAATATCAGGATAAAATATATGGATTTTAGTTTAAATGAAGTATATGCAATTGATTTAGATATGATACAGCCTAATATAAATAAAGTGCCTTATGAAGATATTAAGAAGGTACTTGATAAGTTAGATGTATATTCTAGAAAAAGTGTAAATTCTCTATTAAATGATGATGAGAAAAAGATTTTAGGATATATTAAGTATTTAAGTATAAGTAATACATCTGATGAAGATGAGATTAAAGTAAAGAATTATTTAAGGAGCATATCGAAATGAGAGTAGTCAATGTTAGTAATGAGTATGGAATATCTACAATAGGAGCAAACAGTCAGCTTTGGAGAGGTATGCTCAAGAATGTTATAGATAATAATGATGATAAGGTAATATTTGACTTTAAGGATGTGAAGTTGAATCAGCCTTGGAAAAATGATTACTTTAAGATGTTTATTACAGACAAAAGAGTTTGTATGAGAGTTTATAATAATGATAAGCTCAAGAAGAATATTGATGCTCTTATTATTTTTAGTAATAATGATATTGATGGAAAAGTTGAGAATATTGTAGAGGTTGATGATTCTGTTGAGTCAGCTAAGACAAAGCAGATTAAGAATTTAACTAGCAGATTTTTAGATAGGTTAGTCTATAGAGATGATAATGGTGTTGGAGTTGTAAGATTTGATGTAGGAAAAGATATAACTCAGATTGAGGGTAATGAGGCTGTTGAAGCAATTAGAAAAGCCTTAGAGAGTTTTATAGATACTTACAATGGTAAGATAAAGAAGATTGAGGTTAATTTTACTGATGTTATTATAGGGCAGCATTGTTTTAAGTATCTAGCTAAAATGGCTTGTGATTTTATTAATAAGGGTCTAATGTATGAGGAATTAGATACATCCTATGATAAGATTAAGAAGCTGGCTAAGTATAGATTACTTCTTGATAGCATGAAGTTATCTGAGATAGATAAGTATAATATTATTAAAAATGACATTACGCCTGGTACAGTTGTAATGTTGCATATGTTTAAGGAAACTAAGTCAGTTAATGAGTTCGGACAGATGAATGATGGACAGTATACAATTTCCAGACCAGCTATTTTCTTGGGATATAAGAAAGATGGTAATAATGTAGTATTAAGTTTCAGGTCTTATTTAAAGAACACATTCTTTACAAAAATTGGTTACTATATTGAGAATGGTACAGAGGATGAATTAGAGGGTCTTGAGACAAAAACCTATAATATTAAGTTAAATGAGATTGGATACAGTGAGAAATTTACAGGTCGTAGAGGTCATTTTCATCTTCCTCTTCAGTTTGATAAAGAAGATATGATTGAGTCATATGTAAATGAAGGTGGGGCAGCTGTTAAGAAGAGTCTGACACTTCCTGAATATATTAAGGAAGTGTTTGATGATAATGAAGTGAGGTATGATAAGGACAAGTTAGATATTTGTATTAATATGACGAATAAGTGGTTAGGCATAGATGAAGATTAAAATACAATATTGAACTTATTAACACACTGTAGATATTGAATAGTATTTACAGTGTGTATTTTAGTATAAAGAGTAAGGGTAAAAGAGTAAAGATTTAAGGGAATAGGTTTTGATTATGAGTAATAAAGAGATATTAAAGGAATCAGTAAGTAATATTATAGAGTCTTTAGAGAAAGAGAGAAATAGGGCTAGAAAATTATTTCATGCATCTAAAGGTGATATTATAATAAAAGAATACTATAATGAATTGGATGATAGTATTATAAAGTATAATTATATTCTGTCTAGTTTAAGTGAGGAACATAAATAAAATGTATTTAGTTATTATAACATTATGTATTATAATAAGTGCATATTTTTCTGCTACAGAAACAGCTTTTAATTCAGTTAATAAGATAAAAATAAAGAGTAAAGCGGATAATGGAAATAAACGAGCAGTATTGGTTTTGAAGTTACTTGATAATTATGATGATATGTTGTCCAGTATATTAATTGGTAACAATATAGTTAATATACTTGCATCATCAGCAGCTACAATATACTTTGTAAATAATTTTGGTGAAGATTTGGGTGCAATGTTGAGTACCTGTATAATTACAATATTGTTACTAATATTTGGTGAGATATCTCCTAAAAGTATAGCAAAAGAGAAAAGTGAGGACTTTTGTTTAATTACAGCACCATTATTGAGTATTATTATAAAAGTAATGATGCCTCTTAATTTTATATTTGGACTTTGGAAATTTGTATTATCTAAATTAATTAAGCCTAGCGATGATGATAATACAACTGAAGAAGAAGTTATAGCTGTTATAGATAGTGCAGCTCAGGATGGAGAAATAGATAAAGATGAGAGAGTAATGCTACACAATGTTATTGAGTTTAATGACATTGAGGTTAGAGATATAATGACTCCTAGATTGGATATAGTAGGAGTAGATAAAAATAGTTCTGTGGATGTAATAAGAGATACATTTATTAATACAGGTTATAGTAGATTACCCATTTATGATGGTGATTTAGACAATATAAAGGGTGTAGTTAATTTAAAAGATTTTAATAAGAATAAAAATATAGAAGAAATAATAAGGCCTGTTATATTTGTTCCTGAGCATAAGTTAATAAGTAATATGCTTAGAGAGTTACAGGACAATAAGAGACATATAGCTATTATAGTTGATGAGTTTGGGGCTGTAATAGGTATGGTTACACTTGAAGATATAGTTGAAGAGATTGTTGGAGATATATGGGATGAGCATGAGGAAGTTATAGGTGATATAGAAAAGATTAATGACTATGAGTACAGAATAAGAGGTTCAGCTAATATTGAAGAGGTATTTGATAGTTTAAATATAGAGAATGAAGAAGAAGTTAGTGTGACTACTATAGGTGGTTGGGTCATGCAGCTATTGGATAAGATACCTAAGGTTGGAGATAAAATAAGATATAATAATTTAATGATATCTGTATTAAAGATGGATGATAATAAGGTGGACACTCTAAAGGTTGTTAAAGCTAAGAAATAGTAATTGGAAAATAGAAATTTTTGAAGTTTAAAAGTTTGGATAGAAAAGGGAGCTAAGGGATTTATTATGAGGTCTGATATTATAAATAGAATAGCTAAGGTAAAGGGAATAAATTATAGTGATGAACAATTAGCAATTCTAAATCACACAGGTGGTATGGTTGTTGTAGCTGGTGCAGGCTCAGGTAAGACAAGTACAATAACAGATTTAATTTATGTATTAATAAGTAATGGTGAGGTGGATCCTAGCAGAATGTTGTGTACCACTTATAGTAAGAGTGGAGCAACTGAGATGAATGATAAGTTTAGAAGTTTGTGTAAGAAAATGGGTTCAACTCAGTATAATGTAACAGTTAAGACATTACATGCTGTATATTATCAGATATTAAAAGCCTTTGGATATAATTTGAATATGATAAGTGAAGGTGATTCAATTAGATTTATTAAGCAGGCTTTTAAAGAAAATGGTAATCTTGACCCTAAGGATTCTGAGCTTGTAGATAAAGTAAGGAGTTTAATATCATATCAGGTAAATAGAGTAATAGATGATAATAAATTAGCTCAATCTATTGTATTTAGTGATGGAGAGATTAAAATTTCTGATTATACTCAAGTTAGAAATAGGTTCTATGAGTTAAAAAGAGAGAACAATGTAATTGATTTTGATGATTTACAGCTTCAAGTATATAATCTTCTGTATGGGTTCAATGGTCAGTACAGTGATATGATTGTTCAGTATATAAGAAATAATTGGGATTTCTTTATTATTGATGAGTTTCAGGATACATCCAAAGTTCAGTATATGATACTTAAGAAGATGGTTGATAATGCTAATTCAGATAGATTAATAGTCATTGGTGATGATGACCAGGCTATTTATACATGGAGAGGTACAGATCCTAATATTATACTTGAGGATATAAGTATTGATTATAATGTTGATAAGTTGGTATTGCCTACTAACTATAGATGTGGGTCTGAGATAGTAAAGTTTGCTGATAGTAGTATCAGACATAATAGTAAGAGACAGTATAAAGATTTAAGAGCTTTTAATAATGGTGGTGAGGTAAAGATAGTTAAGAGTTCTGGTAATGGTTTATATGAGATGAGTAGGGATACAGCTGATAAAATTAAAGATTTGATTTTAAATGGTGTACCTGCAAATGAAATAAGTATTCTGGTCAGAAATAATATACAGGCATGTATTATTCAGAATATGTTGACAATTGATGGCATATATACTGAGTGTATGTCTGACAATCAGAAATTTACAAAGAGTCAGCTGTATAGTGATTTCTTATGCGCATTTGATTTTTGTAATGATACTCTTGATAAAAGTATGGTTAAGAGTAACTTATGGAAGTTTATACCATTTTTAGGTACAGCTGGGGCTAAGTTAGTTAGTGATGTGATGAATGATATGGGATTATCATTAAGAAGAGCTATTGGGTACATCTTTTATAAGAGTAATGGTGCCATTAAGGAATACATTAAGGATGATTTTAGTTACATGAAAGATAATCCTAAGGTCGAAGCAAATATTATGTATCGCTATAGAATGTTAAAGGGTGAATCAGCTACAAGTTTATATGAGTTTTATAAGAATCTTGTAGATGAAGAGAGAGATACAAAGGATAGAGTAAGAGAGCTGATGGGTGACCTTATAAGTTCTATTGAGTTTTTATATAGGAGTCCTGAGAAAAAGAGAATACTCATAGGATATAGAAAGTATTTCTTAAGTTTATTAGATAAGTACAGTTTGGAGGAAATTAAGGACAAGCTAAGAAATTGTGAAGCTATTGATAATAATGATGGTGGATTATTAGGGGCAAAAGTAAGAATAAGTACACTTCATGGTTCTAAGGGATTGGAGTGGAAGTATGTATTCATGCTTTGCTGTGATAGTTTATGTATTCCTTCTATTTCTGATATATCTGTTATGTTTGATAATGGATACAGTATGAAAGATATAGAAGAGTATATAGATTGCGAGAGAAGATTATATTATGTAGGTTGCACAAGAGCAAAGAGCAATTTATATATAGTAGGAAACTTAGATACTCCTAGTCCATTCTTGTTAGAGTCAGTTGGAGCTACAACTAAAGATATTGGTACAGATGTAAATTTAGCCTTAAAATTAGGTTTAAGTAGTAGCCGTAAAGGTTGGGATGAGAGCTTCTTGAGAAAGCATTTGGAACTTGTAAAAGAGTTTAAGAGAATTAGAGAGGAGTCTTATAATTGAATATGAACGAGAAAAATAAGAATATATTCAGTGTTGTTTTAAAAGTAGTACCTATGGTGCTACTTTTAGTGCTATTTGGATATTTTATTATCAGTGGTAAATATAAGGATTTACTTATAAATAAAAATAAAGCTGTTAATAAAGAAGTGATAGAGAATATATTAAAAGATATTTATACACCTAGTAGTATGGATTACTTTAAAAATAGAGCAGCATACTATTATGAAAATAATATAATGACACAGGAAGAGGTTGAAAGTTTATTTACAATTTCTGGTAATGGAGAGCTTACTGAAGATGATTTGAATAGAAAGCTCACAATATATAAGGTTATATATAGTGATATAAACAGTAACAGTGTATTATCTGATATGTACAAGGCTGATTGTAGTTTAAAGTATAAAGATGATATTATTTCATTTGAGATTATATTTGAATTAAATAATAATGGTGTTATATATAAGCATGTGATAAATGAGATAAGCGTATGATAGAGTTCTTTAAGACATTAAAAAAGTTTTTAGGTAAGAAGAAAAAGGCATTAAGCGGAATACTAGCAGGTATGATGATAATGTCTATGATACCAACTATAGTAACAGTAAGTATTGGATTAGCCTTATTTGGTGCCATTGGATATTATGTTACAAGTTTTGATGATAAAAAAGAAGAAGAGGAAGATGACTCAGCTAGAGTAGCCTCAGCATCTGATATAGATTGTAATTGTACATTGGTTTATGATGGGAAACAATTTGTAAATGGATATGATAGCAGTATTTTAAATGGAACTGGAGCTAACATAAATTCAGGTAGTACAGGAAGTAGTGTTAGTGGAGCATCTGGTGGAGCTGGAATGACCAATAATAAAGGTGAGAGTACAGCTATGGGTGAAAAGATAGCTCAAACAGCTAGAAATCAGCCTCCAATACCTTATGTTTATGGCGGTTCACACAGTTTAGGTTGTGAAAATACTTGGAAGAATGGAGCAGATTGTAGTTCAGAGACATATTATAATTTAAAAGAAGCTGGAATAAATGTAGGTAGCAGTGGAGTTCCTACATCATATACATTTAGGTCTCTTGGTACAGAGGTAGCAAGTTGGGATGAGATGCTACCTGGTGATGTAATATGTGCTCCAGGTCATGTATGTACATACATTGGAAATAATGAGATTTGGAACTCAGGAGGTTCAGGTGACCATAGTAAGATAATTAAAGCTGATTATTATAAAAATAAGGTTGTAACAATCAGAAGATTTGCAACTGATGTTACAGTTGCAAGCAGCGGAAATAATGGAGCTAATCAGTCAAGTGGTAATTTTAAGAAGTTTACATTAAATGATAATCAGTTAATAAGACTAACAAGATTATGTATAGCAGAGCAATCAGTATTAGATGGTGTAAGAGCTGAGGCTAGTTTAATAGCTAATCTTTATGACTTAAATGTTGGTGGTTCTGGAAAAATGGGTGCTTCTGGAAACTATAATGACCTTGATGATTGGGCTAATAACTGTGGTTGGTTTGGTTTTACATCTGGTAGCAATGGTGGAAAGACATCTATTATGGATGTCTCAAGTGGAAAGGTTTATAGTAAGAAAGGAAATGCTAGAAATGCAGTTCCTGACTCAGAAGTAACAAGTACAATGATTGAAGCTGTTAGGAATGTACTTGTGAATGGTAATAGAGCATTACCTAATTATATAGATGAGCATGACAGCATAAATGATATAAAGAGCATGACTATTGATGGTGTTGCAGTAGCTAAGGACAAAACAGCTATGTATAATGCTCTTTATGCAGGTAAGGTTGTTTATGTTAAGTTTTCTGGTTCACCTTACAGAATAGCCTGGGTAGGCAAGATAGGAAATTCTTATACAGATGGTTTTGGTTATCATGACTCTGTATATGATAAGTATAAAGCATCAAATAATATTATTTTACCTAAGTCATCAGATGCTCTTGCTCCTTGGTTAGGAACAAGTGATGGTGGAAGTAGTACAGCTACAGGTATAGGAAATGGTATTATAGGAAATAATAATACAAGTACTAATACAGGTATAGGTGCTGGTATCATAGGAAATAATGCTACCAGTAATAAGATAAGTTTAAATCTTAATACAAGTACAGGTAGTACAGGTAGTACAGGAGGTTTAAGTAGCTCAACTAGTAATAAATTAGGTAAGTACATTGAAAATACTGATGGAATGCCTTTATATGATGGGTATACGTTTGATAGTAGTAAGGTTGAATATTTTGATTTGAATTATAAGCAGTTCTGGGATGGAACTACACCTCAAGATGATTGGTTATATAATTTAGGAAACTTTGCTGATGCATATGGTACAAATGCAGTAACATATGAAACTAGAGATGCTACTGTTAGAAAAAGAGAGGTAAAGAATGGAGAGATAATAGAAGATGGTAGATGGGTAATGGCATCTCCTATGAGAATATTAGCTCTTGATGATCCTGCTAATGATGCATATTGGGAAAGGTCTAAGGACCCTTCAAATTATACTAAACCAAATGGAAATAATAGTGACCCTCCTGTATTAGGAGATCCTGTGAAATATATAGGATATAGTCAAGGTGTTTATTATGATGTTGTATTAGATGATGGGTCTGTATTACCTATGATAAGTGGTGATGCAAAGGCTATGCATTATGGAGATTATCCTAGAAGTACAGGAAATGAGAGCTTTTATAGGTGTGATAAGTCTTTAGGTTATGCACATGTAGTAGCTAAGCCACATCAGAAAGACGTATTTTATAATCAATGTATATTTGAAGTTTGTGGTAATAGCAATGCTGGAGGTAAACAAGCTGCTAATTTACTCAAAGGTAAATTTTTAAAGGGTAAAAAGGTAGTAAGTATAAGAGTCTACAAGAATATGTATAGAAAACAATCTAAAGATGTATATACAGATTGGTTTTCAAGTGGTACAGATAGTTCATTTGGTCTCACAGGTGGTTCAGCTTCTGGTAATGCAGATTGGGCAGGTATAGGTAGTGTTGGTTCAACTGGAAGTACCGGAACAGCTTTAACAGGTACAAATGGAGCACTTAAGTTTAATAGTGATGGAACAATTTGTATTAATTGTACTTGTGAGGGTGATTGTAAGTGTCATAGTGCAAGAGCTGGTAGTACAGGTAATGCAAGTGAAAGTGCAGGTTCAAGTGGTTCAGCTACTATAAGTAAGTCACTTGAATCAACTCCAGGAGTTCCTCAGGGCATCTATTATAACTGGGCTGAGCAGAGACAATATACATCTGATGAGATGTATAATCTGTTTAAAACTCAATTTCCTAATTTATTTGCTAAATATCAGCCTACATTTGGGTGGTGGCATTATTATGATACTAGTGAGACAAAGGCAACATATGATGGAGATAGATGGACAGAGCTATTTGGAGAAATAGGAATTATACCATATGACCAAGCTGAGAATAATGGTTCAGGTCAATGGCAAGAACAGCAGTGGCATATAGGATTAGGAAGTAACAGATATTTAGATAGTACTGTAGGAGGTAGATTTGGTAGTAATGCTTGTGGATTATGTTCTAGAGCAATTGTTGTAAGTACTATGCTACATAGGATTGTAACTCCAACAGAATGTCTGATGGCAATAGCATTAAGTCCAACTTTAAGCAGTTCAGGGTATAAGGGTAATTATCATGCATCTGGAGATTCTAATGCATTTCTGCATACTGATAGTGCTGTAATATTTGATTCTTTTGTTTATAAAGGTAAAAACTTATTCAGTCTTGAATATGGAGGAAGCACAGATGAAGCTAAGATAAATGAAGTACTAGGTAAAGGTGGTATGGTTATAGGAGTAACCCATAATAATGCTGATGGATGGTGTGGAAGCGGACATTATATAGTAATAACAGGCAAAGATAGTAATGGGTTGTATAGAGAAGCTGACAGTAGTGCTAAGGCAAGAAGAAAAAATCCAAATGATAATACATCAATGTTTAAAGGACATACATTAGCTGAATGGCAGAAGAGGCATACTCGTTCTGGTAAGACATTCGACCAATTTACATATGTAACTCCTGGTCCTGGGTATGCAGAATACATAAAAGATGTTTTTGGAAAAGATATTTAGAAAAAGATATTGACAAAATTAATTAAAGTTATATAATATAGTAAAGAGGTAAAGAAGATGATTACTAAAAAGAAAGTAGTAATACCTATATTATTAATAAGTTCATTAATGTGTTCATGCTCTAAAAAGAGTGTGAACACTGAGGATTTGAATAAGACAGTGTTAGAGATATCTAATTACTCTAGTAATAAAGAGAGCGGAGTTGAAACAGATGCATCTAATATTAATGATGCTGTTATTAAGAATATAGATAAGCTCTTGGAATTAAAGAGTAATAGTGATATATCAGATGTTATACTAACAAATGATGAAGAGTTTAATGATATGGTATATCAAATATCTCAGGCAATCATTGATAAATATTGTAATGACCATTATTCTGATGAATATAATCTGGATGAGGAAGAAACAGTACTGTCTGAAGAAGATATACAGAAAGAAAATGAGAGAATAGAGGAATCTAGTAAGTACAATGCTCTTATTAAAGAATTAACTGACAGAATTAATGAGATTGATTCTCTTGATAAAGGTAACATAGATGAGTATATAGGTGAGGTTGAGGATATAAATAATGTATTTAATACTTTACCTGAATACTACAGACCTAATGTATTAAATAAGAGCAAATTATTTGAAGCATTAGAAGAGGTTAAGAGTTTAAAAGCATCATTAAGTGCTGAAACATCAGAAGAAACATCTGAGGGTGCAGATGGTACATCTGAAGCTGTTGAAGAGACATCTGAAGTAGTTAGTGAGACAACTGAAGCTGAGTTAGAAACATCTGAAAGTATAGAAGAGACAACTGAGTTAGAAACAGAGACAGCTGATGTAAGTAGCTTAGAAACAGTTGGTAATGTTGAAGATAGTTTAAGTGAATCATCAGAAGTTGAGAGTGAAGATGAAACATTAGAGAGTGAAGCATCAGAAGTTGAGAATGAAGCAGAAAGTGTTGATGGTGAGTCAGAGAATACTGAAAGTGAAGCTGAGACATTAGAGAGTGAGCTAGCAGAGTCTAATAGTAATGGCTATTTAGATTATTTAAAGATAATACCTGAGAGTTGGTTAGATGATGTTATTGATAATGGACCATTTGATGTTGAAATTGATACAAAGAAGTTATATGAGGATATAGCTAGTTTAAATGAGTATCTAAGGGTAGATGAAAACGGACTAGTACTTGATAGGAAAGCTCTTGATAATGAAAATCATATATGCACTATAAAGTTTGGTGATGGATTAGTACTTTATGTAGAGGAAACAGTATATAAAGTAAATAAATATGATAGTGTAAAAGATTACATTTACTGGGATGATAATTCATTTAAAGTTAGATGTGTAGACTCAAATGGTGATGATGTAACATTTATGGGATATTATGATAAAAATGGCGATGTTAATATCACAAGTGGTTTGGAAGGTTTAGTTAAAGAAAATGTTGTTACTATTTATTTCGAGCTTAGTTAAGTAGTTTTAGCTCTGAAATAATTTATAATAAATTTAAAATTTTTACTAGATGAAAGGTTAGGTAATGTTTATGGCTTATAAGGCTAAAGAGAAGCAGGTAGAATTAATTACAGTAGCTAAGAATGATAGAGGGGATTTTATCAGAGCAGCAAGAGTTATTCCTGAGGATACAACTAAGAGTCAGTCTGTAGACATTAGAAATATGTATACAGACAGTAAGTCTGGTGAGTTAGTTCTTACACAGAAGGGTGTAAGAATACCTTCAGAGCATCTTCCAGCTCTACTGGCTGTTATTGTATCTCAGATGCCAGAGGATGAAAGAGAGAAGTTTAATGAGTGTCTTGCTGCTGATGATAAGTTGTCATCAGAAAAAGAGGAAGAAGAGATTGATTAAGGTGATAACCTGTAAAGGTTAACATAAAGTATAGAGTATATACATATAGAGAAAATACCGTAGCTTATATTAGGGGTGTAAGCTACGGTATTTTTGTGTATGGAGTTTTGAAAATTAAGTATGCAGTGATATAGTAGTGGGTATAAAAAGATATAATTTTGGAGATTTTTAATGGGTAGTGGAATCATTTCAGATAGAGTTGAGAACTTGAATTATTGTGTAGGTACTGTTGAAGTACCTAAGCCTCCATTTGCTAAATTTAAGAATTGGAGAGTGGCTATAGATATTATTAAAAAGCATATGCTGAATAAGAATAGCCTAATAATGTTGCATGCTGATGTAGATTGGGATGGACTTGGTGCAGCTTATGTAACCAAAAGGTTTATAGATTATGCCTTAAGACAAGATAGAGTATATACAATTATAAATAAGGTAAAAGAGCATGGAATGAATATGAACGTTGTAAACCATGTAAATAAATTAAATGTAGGACTATTTATAATTGTAGATTCTAGTTCTAATGATATTGATTATATTAAGCAAATGAATTGTGACGTTGTAGTTATGGACCATCATTTTGTAAACCATAATGAGATTGTAGGCAATACAGTTGGTGGACATTATGTCATAATTAATAATATGATTGATAACACTGAGGAAGGATATGTAGCTACATCAGATATGAGTGGTGCTGAAGTAGTTTATGAAACTTTCAGATTGTTTGAGGAAGTTATAGGTATAAAGCCTTCTATACTAGAGGGTGCAATGTTATATCAGTGGGTTGGTACTACATTAATAAGTGACCTTATCAAGACTGGGAGTAATAGAAACCAGTGGTATATGCATAATACACTTTTGAATTATAATATGGAATATAATTTAAAAGTGTTACTCAAGAATGTTAATAAGTATAACTATTATATTACAAAGACATTCGTTGGTTTTTCCTTAGTTCCCTTGTTTAATAAAGCTATTAGAGCAGGTAATAGTAAGATGGCTTTAGCTATAGCATTACATTGTCCTGAAGAAGTAGGTCAACTCAATCAATTTATTGCTATACAGAATGAAATATCTGATAGAGCATTAAATAATGTTGAGTGTGGTAGTGGAGTAAATTTGAGATGCTTAGATATAGATGAGATTCCAGCATCTTACTCAGGTATTGTAGCTACTAAGATATTGAATGAAACAGATAAAACTGCTATAGCATATCAAGATAAAGGAAGTTACATTAAGGGTTCCTTTAGGGGCAGACTTGAAGGATTAGATTACAGAGAGTTACTTGCTAAACATGGTATAAAAGCACAGGGGCATGAAAGTGCTTTTGGTGTAGAAATTGATAAGAAAGATTTAGGCTTGTTACAAAACATAATAGCTGAAGCTGAGAAAGATTATGTTTATAGACCTTACTTGAGTGTTGGAAATGTGCCAGTTAATTTGATAGGTATACATCATATATCTAATTTTGATGAGTTTAGAAGCTCAGGTAAGTTGATGGACTTATCAATGGCAAATACATATTTGAGTACAAGGGAGCAAATGCAGATTTTGGCTAATACTTCTGATGTTAATGTAATAAACAAGTATGAAAAATATTCGGAAGTAAATGTATTGGGTGTGACAGGTAAAACTTTTGATACCCTTGGTCATAAATATGTTAATATATATCCAGAGTATACGAATACTATGGATATATTTGTTAGAGACATTAAACAACTTGGTTAGTTTAAATGTATCTAATTGTAGTTAGGTATTTAGATATAAAATTTAGAACGGAGGTTTTTTAAATGTTAGTTGGAAGAAAAAAGAAAAGTGAGTCAGCGTCTAGCCTGAATAGACTTGGAGTAAATAAGGTACGCAGTGGATTAACCATATTTTTCATATTATTAATAACTGGTGGACTTATATATTGGGTTTGGTTTACAGGTAAGAAAGCTGAAGAGACAGTAACAGTCACCATGTTAAAGAGTCCGATGTATAGGAATCAGATATTTACAGAGGATGACCTTATGCCTTATGATATGCTAAAAGGTGAGTTTGATAAGTATAGCATAAGAAATAAAAATGGTACTGTAACTCAGAGATTGGTACTTTGGGATGATCATAGTAAAGTAATTGGATATTTTGCAGCTTATCCTATAATGGGTGAAACACTGTTAGAGTATAGAAGTCTTGTAAAAGAGAGAACAGATAACAGTGATAGTGTATTGTATAACTTCCCTGGTAAAGAGATTGTACAGTTAAATGTATCAGCTCAGGATTTAACAGCATTTAAAGCTCTTATACAGCCTGGTGATAAGATAAATGTAGACGCTATATATTCTGAGAAAGATAAAGTACAGGTAGCTGATGGATATGGTGGAACTACTGTTGAAGAAGTTGAAGTTTATAAGAGTGAGCCATTATTTACAAATATTCTGATTGCAGATATGATAAATAATAGTGGTGAGAGTGTACTTGATATGTTTGCTAACTACAATAATTTAACTACATTTGAGCAGGCAAACTTAGATAATTCTGAAGAGTGGAAAACAAAGACAGAGCCTAAGTCATTACTTGTAGCACTTAGCCCTGATGAAAAAGAAAGATACAATAAGTTCCTTTCTAAGAGCAACATAACATTTAAGGTTTCACTTCCTCAGAGAATGGCATAATAAGTAAGGGGTATGTATCAATGGAAAATAATGAAGAGCAGGTAAAGAGTAGCGGAATACTTGATATAGATGCTGTTGGTAAGAAAATAGATTCTGCTATATTAGATATGGCAGGGCGTAAGGAATTTAGAAGTAGAACTCTAAATAAAGTAATGGCATTTATAGGTTTATCTGGTGGTGTAGGAAGTAGTACATTAGTTGCTACATTAGCAGTAGAATTAAAAAATGCTGGTCTGTCAGTGCTAGTTATTGACTTGGATATTATGTATCCAAGTCAGCATATATTCTTTAATCTATACAGAGATTATGATGTTAAGGCTAAAGACTTTGTAACTTATATGCAGGGTTTAAATAGAGCTGGTGAGAGTATACAGTACTCAAATAACATTGGAGTCTTAGTTGCTAATAATAGAACATTACAGGAATATATAGGTCTTGATAATGGAGAAATGTCTAAGGAATTTGAGAGATTGCTTGATGGAATGACAAGTTCATTTGATGTTATTCTTATAGACTGTCCTAGTTCTAAAGTAGAGTTTGATTTAGTAAATACAGCACTGTATAAGTCTGATACTATCTATTGTATTTTGGATGATGGAGTTAAGAGTATTATAAATACAGAGAAGTTTTTAAATAACTGTGAAGTAACAGGTATTCATACTAAGAAAGTTAAATACATAATGAATAAGAGAACTAACTTCTTTTATCCTGAAAGTAACTTAACTAAGATGGGTATTAATCTTGAAGCAATAATACCTTTTGAAATTGGTGTTATAGAATGCGGGTTAAAGGGTCAGCTCTATACAGTTAGTGGTAAAGCAACTAGCAAGAGTTCTAACTACTATATGAGTGAGATAAACAAGCTAAAGACAGCATTAATTGAAGATGCTGGTGGTGTTGTATAAAGTGAGTAAGAAGGTAAATTAAGAATGACAAATGAAAGATTGATAGAGCTTCAGACTAAAAGAAGTGCTCAAGGTAAGAAAGGAGCAGGTGCTCCAAAGCCTATTGACTTTGTAGTTAATGAGTGTAGACGTTTTATTCAAACAAATGCTGATTACTATAAGAGTAAATCAGGTGAAGAGAAAACAAAAGCTATTACAAATCTTATAGTAAGATTTATAATGGATACAAGACCATTAGCTGAAGGTTATATAGATGCTGAGGGAAAGTCAGATACATCTGGATTGATACAGAGACTTGTTCAGGATATCACTGATTACGGTATACTGACTCTAGCAATGAGAAATGATGATGTTTATGAAATCAGATGTAATGGTAAGGAAATTAAGATAGAGACTAAGGGTAGAATTAAGGACTATACAGATGAAGAGGGTAGAATAATAAGGTTTGAATCTCCTCAGCAACAGCAGATAGTCATGAGAAAGTTATTAGGAGATGTAAGATTAACTCCTAAGGACGCTGTAGTAAATGCAAGAACTATTGAGGGTTTCCGTATAGCAGCTTTACATAGTACAGCTCTTGCAGATGACCCTATAGACCCTTCAAATAATGATTATGCAGCTTTTGTACTTCGTAAGTTTAAGAAGTCAAAGATGAACTTAGGTGATATAGTTAAGTATGGTACATTAAGTGATAATATGGCTAGACTGTTAGCATTAGCAATGGCTGGTGGTTTAACATTTTTCACGGTAGGTCCTACAGCATCTGGTAAGACAACAACTAATCAGGGTATATTACAAGCTGTACCTCCTACAACTAGAGTTGTACTTGCTCAGAATCCTTCTGAGATTGATTTGAGAATGAGAGATTCTAGTGGTAGAATTTATAATGACGTACTTCATTTGGAGGCACAGGAAATTGAAAATCCTTTAAGTACATCTCCTACTATGGAAAATCTTATGAACCATATATTGAGACTGTCTCCTACCTTTGTATGTTTTGGAGAGCTTCGTTCTAATTTGGAGTTTGTAAGAGGTTTACAGATTGGACAGGCTGGACACCCATTTAACTGTACATTCCATGCTGAGAGTGCTCTAGGAGCAATTGATAGATTTGCTCAGGCTGTTCAGGGTGAAACAAAAGAGGGTAAGGAAAGTATTTATAAGACATTAACAAGTATGTTAAATCTTGTAATATTCCAGAAGATACTTAAAGATGGTACTCGTAAGGTCATTCAGGTGAGTGAAGTAACTGGATTGGATGATAATGGAAATCCTAAGGTAAATGATTTATATGTATTTAAGACAGATTATTCAGAGAATGATGAATATGGTAACGTAATAAATATGTATGGACACCATGAGAGAGTTGGAAAGCTCTCAGAGAGAACCATTAATAAGCTAAAGCTTGAAGGTATTAACTCTGATAGATTTGATTTTATGCTTAATGATGTTGATGCTGATAATCCAGAAACTGAAACATATGATGGTAACAATGACGACATAGTTTATTATCATTTGAGAAAGTGAGGTAGCTATGGGTGAAAGTACAAGTACCATGACAATAACATCTCATAGCATTACAGAGACTGTTATTGTAATTTTAATAACAATAGCATTATTTACTTTAATCTATATATTTAAGATTAAGCCAAAAGATGTATTGTATGCGGTCTTAAGATTTCTGACTAGACTTGTAGGTAAAAGAATAAGTCATATGGAGTCTGACTATGAGAGAGGAGTTCAGATTGGTAGAATTAATGATAACTCTTTTAAAGTTAAACTTCATCAGTGGTTAAATGATTTAATCATTGACTTGGACCTTAAGAAGAAAGGTGTTACTCCTTATGAATTGTTATTCTTTGCTAATATGGCTTCCTTAATCATATCGTTGCTGATGGGAACATTGTTATTTGGAAGTTTAGTATTTTCAATACTAGCTTATATACCTCTGTTGATTGCAGTATTATGTTTGTTATATACAAAAGCTAATGTTAGTCATGACAATCGAATTGAGGATGTAATACTAGCAGAAAATATTATATCAAATAATATAGATAAGGGTGTTGTAGTTGCTGTTAAGTCTAACTTAGATAGTATGCCAAGGTCACTGTTTAATGCTTTTAGAGACTTTATAGATGATGTTGAGGAAACAAACTCACATATAGAGGTAGCATTACTGAGATTACAGGACAATTTAGGGTCTATATCTAAAGACTTTATTCAGAAGTGTATAACACTTGAACTTGAAGAAGAAGTTGGTCTGGTAGGAATATTTAAAGACGTAGTAGAAGTAAATAATATAAAGTCTGAACTGAGAATAAGCATGAAAAGAAAATTTGATGCTGTAGTTGCAGATTTTATAATTGGTATATTAATGATATTTGGTTTCTTAGGTGGACTATTTCTAATGTATCCTTATATTAGAAATTTATATCTAACAACTCTAGTTGGTCAAATAATACTGTTGATTGATTTTATTCTGATTATATCAGAATTTGTTATTATAACAGCACTTAGAGCAGAGGAGATTTAATATGAACATTGGATTTATAAATAAGGTTTATGCTCTTGGTCAAAATGAATCAATAAGAAATGTAAAAGGTACAGTAGGGGGTGGTGATGTACTAGTAGCTCAGGATGAAGCTTTTAAGTATACCTGGTACAATGAAGGAGTAATTAAACAGTTTGAGTATCTGCCTTATGTAAGAATATTAGCTATTGCCCTTTTAGCTATTATGGCTATAATAATGATATTCAGGGTATTGGGTGTAAGAAGTATATTTACTGGTAAAGCTATACAGGGAGAAAGAACAGTAGCTGATTCAATTAAGCGAAGAGACACAGCTATCTTAAACATGAACAGGTTAATGGATAAGGTAGTAGGTATAGTAAAGATTAGTGGTCTTAAGTTATCAGTTCAGCAGAGAGAATATTTAAAGTATAACATTGAGAGAGCCAATATAAGAACATTTGGTGGCTTTAGATATTTAACTCCAGATGAGTTTGATTCATTATGTAAGCTTGGTACATCTATAGGTTTTTTTATAGGCGCATTTATAATTTTATTTGTAAATGCAATAGTTGGTGTAATGTTCTGTATAATATCATTTATACTTTGTAACAATGTTCCAATAGTCTTTATAAGAGGAATTGTAGCTGATAAAGATAACGAAATAGTTGATAATTTTCCTGACTTATACTTAATGCTTCATTATGAACTTATGTCTGATAGTGGTACACCTATAGCAACTACATTTAAGAGCTATAGTAGAATTAACAGGTCTAAAGAAATGGAAAGATTTGTTGATGAGTCTATAAATCTTATAGATACTTATGGTGAATTAGGAGCAACAACTTATATAGCTCATAAGTACAGAGAAATTCCTGAAGTAACCAGATTAATGAGACTTATAAGACAGCAGAATGAAGGCGGTGACATTAAGTCTGAGCTAGTAGGTTTTAGAAAGCAGATTATTGAGGATAAGAGATATAGACTTGAGAAACATGTAGATAAGCTAGTAGCAAGGGCAAGAGCTTCCTTTGGTTTAACTACTTTGGTTCTTGTTCAGGTTATATTATCTGCAATGCTGATATATGTACCTGACCTAAAATTAGGCATTATATAAAATAATGTAGATTTTAATAGTCAGTAACTTGTAAGGATGTGTATTAAAAATAATACATTGTAATTTTTATTAATATTAATAAAGGAGTAAAGAAAGAAATGAGCAGTGGAGTTAAGAAAATTTTCTTGTTACTTATCTTAGTTGTAGCTATTCTGATAGCAGGTGGTTGGTTCCTTAATACTGCATTACCTAATGTTATTACTGGTGCAAGCGGTGCTGTTGAGAAGAGCATCAAGGCTGGTACAGGTATGGATCTTGAGATCAATGGTGATGGTAGTATTGGTCAGGGTTCAGCTAAGACAGATAACTCAGTTGCTATGGGTAATGGTAACGCAGTTCAGGGTTTTGATAGCTCAACGAACTAATGATTAAATCATTAAATAAAAACTAAAGACTAAAGGGCATCTATTTAAAGCAAATAGGTGCCCTTTATTTAATATAAGGAGTTTGTAATGTCTGATGGCGTAAAAATGATATTTAAAACATTATTGAAGATACCAGCTATTATAGCTGTATCCTATATAATATTCAATATTATATTTATGTTGGTATTTTATTTTAAATTTTTAGGTTTATCATACACTGTAATGCAGACCTGTATGGAAAGTAATTTCATACCAGAAAGAGAAAGAGTTGCAATTCAAAGTGGTCTTGATGATATATGTAATAACAGTAATTTAATAAGTAATGCATATGTAGCAGTATATGATACATCTAGAAGAGGAAGTAATAATGCTTATGTACCAACTAGACCTAATGCTTCTAATAATAGAAGAACTCAGTACGGTTCAAGTAAGACAATAGGTATTCATTATGATTACACTTGGATTTGGCCTCTTATGCCTCAGGAATATGGAGTACATGCTACTGAAGTACATGCAGGTGATGATATAGGTAATCTCAGTAATAACTCAACTATTTACAATGATGGTACACTAAATTCGTTAAGGGAATCTAAAAAGAGAGTATTACCTTTTGATATTTATTATACAGTACCTGGTTTACAGTATTATGCAGATTTGGATTGAGTAGGAATTAAAATGGGTGTAAAGACTATATTTAAAGCTATAATAGGCACAATAACATTTATGGTATTGACATCTCTAATGATAGAGATATTTAATGTAAGTACTAATACTCCAGTTCTAAGCTCAATGGCTAGGCTAACACTTCAACAGTCTTGTCAGTATTTTGCACAGGAATCATATAAGAATCATAGTGGAAACGCATACCAGATAGTTGGAAAAGATGGTGCAGCTCCATCCTCTATAAATGGAAGATTTTACATTGGAAATAATGATAAGGATGTATATAGAAATTTATATGCTAACAGTAGAGATTTTCAAGTGTTTATAAATAATTATAGAGGCTATTGGAGAAGATTAAACATACTTGGATATGGATTAGGATACGGTGGTGGAGTTTCTGAAGGTGAAGATGTTTTAGCTAGATACTATGTGAATGATATGATAACTCCCTTAAATATGGGTATATGCTACTTAGACAAGACAGCATTAGAGAAGATATTCAGATGGGAGCTTGTATTAGCTCTTATGAATGGCTCCAATGATATGGTAGTTAGTAATAGTGTTGATGGTGACTATGTAGTGTTTAAGGGTTTCAGAGTATATTATAACACATTACATATCACAGATATAAAGTACACTGTGTATAACCTATTTGACAGTGCAGATGCACAGAAGTTTGAGAGATTAACTAATATTGATGTTGATAATTACTTAAGTCAAAGCGGTATAGAATCTGATGATGAAAGAGCTACAGTTATGATAGCAGAGCCGGAGTTTTCAATGCGTGTTGGATATGAGGGATTAACTCCAATAAAGAGGATATTTGCTTGGGTGTTAAATACATCAAGAAATAGTGGTGCAGATGCTGATTTAGTTCAATACAGAAGATTGGAAGCTGATGGTCCTGAATTTGAAGGTGAAACAACATTATCAACATATGGTGGACGTAATGAAGATATTAGTGTACTGTCAGGTGATAACTTCCAGTCATCTAATGTAGGATATGGTGTAAAGAATAGTATAATTTATTACATTATAAGATAAGGTGTGTAGCATGGGATTATTTGGAAATAAAAAGAATAAAGCTGAAGTTGTAAAAATAGACTCATCTCTAATTATTCTAATGGAGGCTCCTAAAAGTGGAGTAGTCAGATACTTTAATTCAATGGGAATTAAAGTTGAAGCTTTGATATATAACATAGATGATTTAAGATATGCTCTTATGGATATATGTGAGTATCATAGAAGATTAGTTATAGTAGAGAATGGGCTTGGTATATTCTCTAAGACAGAAAATAGAGAGTCTTTAATTGATATACTAGGGTTAGTTAATAATATAGCTTTGGATGCTACAGTAGTTTATACTGATTCTGGTATGGCTGAGTATATTCGTAAGAGAATGAAAGCAATAGCTAAAGAGTCAAGTTCAGAGCTATCTAAAATTGATTATGTACCATTTGAAAATATGATGTCTGTTTATAAGGTATTAAGTGGATACAATGAGAATTATATAGTATCTGGTGCTGATGATGAAGCAGAAGCTGATGCTATGAATTTTGTAGCTCCTAAAGTAGAAGTTAAGAAAAATTATTATGCTAGAGATTTTAAAGATGCTTCAATATTAAATGATTTTGATGTTGGAGATGATGGAAAGGAAGTTTCTCTTATACAGTATAAAATAAAGATATAAGGAAAGTAAGTTCATAGAGGCTGTAAAGTAGTAGTTGTTATATTTAAAAAATATAATAATTGCTACTTTTTTATTGCATATGAGAGTAGTAGATTCAGAAGTTAAGATTAAAGATTTAAGGAGAGTAAAATGAATACTATTTGTGTTGATCAGGGAGCATCTAGTACTAGATATGTTGTTAATGAGGGGCCAATTTGGGTCAATCCTAATAATATGGTGTTTATTGATGAGGATGTTGATACATACTTGGTTCCTAATAGCAATGATTTGTTTGACAACTTTGATATTACAATCAATAAGATTGAGGGAGAAACAGCTTATTTCCCAGTAAGAGCACTTATTGGTACTCTGGCTGAGAGATATAAGCCTACTAATCTTAGACCTTCAATGAACTCAAATAAGAGTAAGCAGAGAGTTAATTATGTGTCTATTATTACAGCTGTAGCATCTGGAATTATGAGTTCAGGTATTGACCCTACTGTTGCTGTAATAATTGATTTTCCTCCTCTTGAGGCTAATAAGATGACAGCAGATTATATTAGAAGTCAGCTTATTGGAACATTTAAGGTTAAATTTAACACATTTAATAGAGAGATTATCTTTGAGATTAAAGATGCTAAGATTGTTTCAGAGAGTGAGCAGGCTTCAGTTGCTTTCTTCTTTAATGAAAAGGGTGTACCTAGAGTAGAGACAGCTAAGTACAATAGAGGTTATGTATTAAGCTGTGATATTGGAGCAAGTACATCTGATTTTGTACTTATTAAGGATAGAAGGTTCCAGGAGAGAACAGGTCAGACATATAAGATTGGTGGAAATGTCATCAAGGAGATTATTAAAAATAGAGTTAGGACTATCTATGGTTCAGAACTTACAGATGAGAATGCTGAGGTAGTCATTACTGAGGGTAGACTTCCTTATGGAAGTACCTATAAGGATATGAGTAAGGAACTTATTTCAGCTAAGAAAGAGTTTGCTGAAATGCTTGCTCAGAATATAGATAGCTATTTTGGTACTGTTGGAGTACCTCTTATGGGTATTAAGGCAATATTTGTAAGTGGTGGTGGTTCAATGAAGAGTAGCTATTTTGATACAGAGACTAATCAGGAAGTAGTTACCTCTGAGCCAGTAAGTGAATATCTTACAGAGGCATTAAGAAATATCTGTGACGGTATTGATGTTGTAGGATATCCTGATGATAATCCTAGAATGGCTAATATTGTTGGAACAATGCTTTCAACTAAGCCTCTTAGAATGTAAGAGTTTAAGTTATAGGAGTAAGAATAAATGTTATCAACAGTAATTAAAGTATCATCTAGGTCTAAGATAAGACTTAGAAACACTAAAGCATACAGAGCAATTTCATGGAATGAACTTAATTACTTCGTTGATAATCTCAACGAAAATATAAATACCATTATAATAGATGGGTTAGCTGATGATGAGTATGATAAGCTACTGGATATAAACTCAAGAAGTAAAGAGTTTAATATACCAGTAGTGGTTTACTCAGAAGAGCAGCAGATAGATGAAAAGCTAAGTTCTGTTTGCTCTGAAAATAATATTGATACAGCTGTTGGTTTAAATAACTTGCAAGAGTTGCTGGCTAACAAGTTCAGTGTAGATGTTCTGACATCTGGATTACTTCATACAGAGAATAAAGTCATTGAGGAAAACAATGATGTTTCTATGGATTTGTTTGATGAGAGTAGTACAGAAGAAGAAAGTACTGTTGTAGAAAGCATAGATACTGAGAAAAATGAGCAAGCAAATAAAGATATTGCTGATATCATAAAAGCAATCTCTGCTAATGAAGATGCAGCCTCTAATGAAGATGAAGAAGAGGAAGATATTGAAATAAGCGAGACTATTAAGTCAAAGCATGACATTGAGAGTTTCAATATTGAGAGTTTATTTGAAGATACTGAGTCAGATAATAAGGATAAAGATACTGTAGTATTATCTGAGGATATTCAAAAGGAACTTGAAGAAAAAGATAAGATAATTGAAGATACATCTAATAGGTTAGAGAATACACTTAATAGATTAAAGATAGTCAATAATTTAAAGAGTGTAATTGAAGCTGAGAAGAATGAATTAGTATCAAGGTTAGAGAAAATTGCTCTTGATAAAGATGTTACTGAAGTTACATTCGGTGATAGTAGCAAGGATGAATATGAAGCTCGTATAGCAGAACTTAATAAGACCATTGATGAGTTAAATATTCAGGTATCAGATATTGAACAGCTTAATCAAAGAATAAATCAGTTAAGTGAGGTAATTAAGAAGAAGGAGTCAGAACAGAAAGAGCTTGAAAAGAAGATTGAGGTTCTTGAGAACAATGACTCTGAACTTAATAAGTATAAGAGTAAGTTTAAGGATGAGAATGAAGCTCGTAAGAAATTTGCAAGTATTCTTGTTGAAGTTAGTAATAAAGCAATTAAGAATAAGGAGTTACTTGATAGCAAAGTAACTGAGTACAATAACTTACTGAAAGAGTCAATGGCTTTGCAAGATAACTATACATCACTTCAAGGTGAGATGGTTGAACTTCAAGGTACATTAGCTGAAAAAGATGGAAAAATAAAAGAAGTTGCAAGGAAGTATGAAAAGAAGATAGAGCAGATGGTTGCAACTTCTAACAATACGATTAATAAGTTAGAGACTGAGAAAAATGAAATATCGAGTAAGTTTGTACAGTTGCAGGGTAAGTTTAGGGAAGTATCTTCTAAGCTTATAGAGGCTAATAAAAAGCTAACTGATTTGCAGTCACTTGATTTAGCATCATTGGATACAGAAAATAATATACTTGGAAAAACAAATGATGCTATGTTAGGAGAGATTGGAGTTTATCAGAAGAGATTGAATGACGCTCAAGTTAAGATAAATTCTCAGGAGAGTAGAATTGGTAATCTGTCAAGTCAAGTTGAAGAGTTAAAAAGAACCAATGAGTCTATAATGAGAGCATCAAGGTTTAATTCAGAGATTACATTTGAGTGTGATTATACAGGTAGGGCTAGTATATTATATGTATGTGGTAGCGGTTCGGTTGGAGTAACTAATACAGCAGCTAGTTTATGCAGCATATTAAAAGGTAAGATATTACTATTAGATTTAGATATTGTATCACCTAAGGCTAATGAGTATCTTAGTAAAATGGCTGGTGTAGAAACCAATTTGTCACCTATGTCAAAGACATTACCTGATTTTACAGCTGAATCAGCTATATACATGACAGGTTTAGGAACATTCTTATATAAAGATATAGATTACTTTATAGATAATGAGAAGTTGCTTATTAAAAATGTATTAAGAACTAGGGATGGAAAGGTTCTTGACTATATAAGTGGAGTATATGCTAAACCTAGTATCAATATGTTAATGGCGGCTGACTTTACTCAGTTCCTTACATACTTAGGAAATAAATATGATTACATTGTATGTGATTGTGGAAGAGTTGGAGGTTCTGAAGTTCAGAGTGCTATACAGAGAATGTTAGATGGTATATGCTTCAAGAAGATACTTGTAGCAAGACATGATGGAAATGACATGAGAAGTTTAACTCTTAGACTTAGTTCTGAGAAGTTAAGTAAGAGTAAGGCTATATGGTTGTTGAATTTATCTCGTAGTAATGAGATGACAACATTGATGAATAAGTGTTTAAGCAAGGCGCCATATATCATATTCCCTTATACTGATGTTATATTTGGTAAGAGTATTACTTTTGATAAAGTAAGAGTAATGAACAGTAAGCTTGATGAACTTAACAAGCTTGTGGCGAGAGGTATTTAAAAATATTATGATTTCTAAAGTTAAATTAGGGGCAACCTTATTTTTTGATTCAGAGCAAGAAAAGGACATAGTAGAAGAAGTTGATAAACTTCGTGCCCAGCACAAGCTTGGTGGGTTTATCAATAACACTATAAGGTTCGCCTATAAGTATAATGAGCAATTCAGAAAGGAATTTGGAGTTGCAGATAACATAGCTGGGGATAGAAAAAAGTTTTTTGCAGAGACAACAGCTAAGGTTGATGAACTTAAGTCTAAAATAGATTCTATCTACGAAATGACAAATAAGTTATATATGTTGACCTTATTTGGAAAGAAGATAGGCATTGAGGATAGGGCTAAGAATCTTATGATGGCTCAGTTCATGCTTAGGAAACAAACAGATGACCTTTGTAGAATATTAGGTATAGGCAATCTTGAGTCTAAATATACTTCTGAAAAGATAAATGAAGTAAATAAGAATGTAGATGAGATGCTTGAGTTTATAATTAATTACTATGATGGTATAGTAAATGAAATAAAAGAAAATTATGAGTCATCACAGCAGGTTAATAAAGTAGACTTAGAAGCTACGAAAGAAAATGTAAGACAGGCTAAGAAGTCAATAGACAAATTAGAGAAAAGTGATTATCTTAAGGGAAATGAAAAGATAAATAAGTTTGCTAGCAGTATAAAAACAGATAGCTCATTTGTAGTAGAGGATGATATTAATGATAACAGTGAGGAAGAAGTTCAGGCTGATCTTGATGGATTAGCAAGTATGTCAAGTATGTTATTGTAAATGTCAAATTTATTATATAGGTGAGACAGTATGATTGATTATAGTAGACTTAGAGCACAATATAGCTCTGATGATGAAATGATAAAGGCAGCTTTTAGTTCAGAAGAGTTTGAGATTTATGATAAAGCTTTTGATATATTGATTGGTGATGAGGGTCCAGCTAGTAAAAGAGCTTTTAGAAAAAGTAAGTTACAGTCAGAGCTAAATATATGTGCTTATGTAAGATTAAACTCTAAGCTTCCAACTTATGCGAGTGAGAACTATCCTGATATTGAGGAAACTCTTAAGAGTTATGATGGAAAGCTAGCTGATGAGTTTAAGGAGCTAGTAGAGAAGAAGTTACCTTTAAGTGAGTCTCTTATATCAGAATATAACTTTAATATAAAGAGTAGTATTCTTAAGAGCAAGCTTAATAAGCTAGCTTCTAAATATCATATTAACATTCAGAATATCAATGCTAATAAAGTAGAATTTATAAAGTACTTATTAAATATAATAAGAGACAGTGGAAACAATGAGTTAGTTGAGAATAGTTTCATTATTATTTGTAAGATACTTGAAGCATATGATGTAGTGACTGGTAATGGTAAGCATAAAATCTCTTTAATGGAAACAATAGCAAATAAGTTATATAAAGAAACTCTTGTAGTTTATGGAGAGTACGGTGAGAGATTAGCTACTAAGCGTGAAGTTAGGAAAATGCCAGCTGGTGTAGTTAAGAAAAAAGAATTGTTAATATCAGAAGAGGCTGAGAGAAACATTTATATAGCTACTTGGGTTTTAACAAATAACAATAATTATTATAAGAGAGCTAAGTTAGTTGAGTGTAAAAGCACTGAGGATATGATAGAGTCTAATGTAAATGAGATTATATCAGCTCTAACATATGTAGTAGACGGTGATTTTTTAGGGAGTGACCAGAAGAAGATACTGGCAGGCAATGCTCCTATAGAGTATCTTGACAGTGCTGATGATGAGCTTGAAGAAGATATTAAGATAGTAAATATGTTAAAGCTTGTTAAGAAAGAGCTTGACCCTGATTATGGTGATTGGTATTCTAAGCTTGCATGGAAGATAGCATCTGATTGTATAAGAAAGAAAAAGTATGAGTTAAGTGAGAAGCAGTATAAAATTATTGAGGACAATTATAATAAGATTGTTAACAATAAGAAGATTACTGGTGATAAGGATGCAAGCAAGTTTAAGACTACTTCAAATGCAGTTCAAGTAGCAGATGATTATAATAAATATTCAGATGAGTTACTTAAGAAGTCAGTTGAAGTAAAGAAGTTTGTTACAAATAAGAAAGGCTATAAGAATAATAGCTTTTACAGTATGGTTATTGACATATGCAATAGAATAAAGAAAAATAAAGTTTGTTCTGAAAAGCAGGCTTCAATAATAGAAAAGATATACAGCAATGATGTTGAGGTTAACAAGAGTAAATTAGAAGAAGCTATGAATAAGATTGATGTTATTGGAACTGATTCAGAGACAGATGATATGAACATAGAAAATATGTTTGATGTTGCAAGTGATAATAGTAAACAGACTCCTAAGCTTTTTGAAAACATAGGTAGTATATTTACTGCAAGTGAGGTAACTATATAAATGGTAGCTGATTATGCAATAGTATTGAGGATGAGTGATGATAAAGTTGTTTATGTAACTTCAGGTAGTGAAGAGGAGCTTAAACCTTTACTTGAGATGCTTAATGAAACATCTAAGGATAAAGGTAAGTTTGAAATTAAGCATCTAGAGCCTGGGGTTGACATAGAAGAACTTGAGAATGACATTGAATTACTTAGTGAGAAAATATGATTAGTATAAAATCAGACTTTGTTGATTTTTATGATACATATGTATCAAACTTTAATGATACATCAGGAAAGAATATAGAATATAAAAGGACAAGGTTATACAATAATAAAGTTGAAGAGATTAAAAAACTTAAACAACTAGGCATAAAGACTATAGATATAGTTCCTGTATCAAGTATATATGTTCCTAATAACCAATTATTAGTTGTTTATAGCGATATAACTAAGCATAATGGTCTAGGAAAGGTGATTACAACATATGCTGAAGCTAATATGATGTATCAGAATAAATTGTGTAGCGTACTTAGTCCTCAATATGATGGATACACATATAAATATGTGCAGGTTGGAAAGAGAAGATTCTGGGTTATCATAAAGAATACAGGTTTGGTAGAGAGTTACTTGTATAGTATACAGGAGTTGGAGAGTAAATACAATAGTTTGATAAGATTACCTATATTTAGTATAGATTATACATTTATAAATGGTGAGCAAGTTGCTGTAGATTTTAACACAGTGCAATCGCTAAATAAGATAAACTTAAATAGTGTCATTGATTTGAAAAGTTTGTATAAAGAATTAAGTGGTATGTGTGAAGTTAAGGGCATACTCGAATTTAAGTAGAAGGCTTTTCATCTTAAGTATTTAATGCAGGGGTGTAAAAAGCCTCTGCATTTTTAATATAAACTTAGGAGAGTATATATGGGCATTTGTAAGAGTTGTGGCAGCAAGTATTGTAACGGATTTTGTAAGATGGCTATAGGAGAAAAGACCTATAGATTCATTAATAATGTTAGTAAATCTTGTTCCTATTTAGGGCGAACAAGTGAGTCTTATGGTGAGACTATATATTGTGTGGCTGATGAAATGTATTTAGATGGGTCAGTAGCTAAAATTTATAAGACTAAAAAAATTGATGTAAATAAGCAAGTATTTGAGGGTGATTTTGGAATAAATGTTAGTGAGGCTGTAGATAACTACAGAGCAGGTTTAAGTGATGCTGATAGAAAGGATGATATAACATTAGAAGATATTAATAACAGAAGATATCAGATTATACCATTTAGACCTAATACTAAGCTTGAGGTTAGAGTTAACTGGGATGATGGAAGTAAAGGTAGAGGCAAGGTAGAGAAAACTGAGGTCAGTGCAATTAGATGGGGTGTTAGATTAGGAGATGATAATAAGACACCTAAGAGAAGAAGAAAAGTAGCAAGTGATGAAAATAACTCAGAGAGTTTAAATGAAGAGAGCACTGAAGAGGTTAAAAAGCATAAGAGAGGAAGAAAGAAAGCAGAAGTTAAAGTTGAAGAGGGCACTGAGAATACAAATGTAATTGAGTATCAAGAGTTAGTAACTCGTATAGAAGATGGAAAGACCAATAAGAAATATAGAGTTAACATTGAGGAATATGGTAAGACATATAATTTAGCAGATGTAATTTTAGCTAAGCCTAGAGGATTTGCTAGACATACAATATTAGAAATGACACCTTATGGATTTTTTAAACCAATAGCTGTTAAAGTAGCAGACACGACATTTGTTATTGATTGCGACGGATTATATGTATATAAAGGTGATGAGGTTACTGATTTAAGAGATATACATTTAGCAGGTGAGTGGAACGGATTATACATTAAGATTAATAAGGAGATTTCAGAGCTTAAGGTAGATAGCTACTATAAAAAATATATTAATGATTTGTGTTTATATGTTGGTACCTGTAAAGATTATATTGCCCCTTTAGGTAGTACTAAGTGTAATTTAATTAATTTATAATAACTTAGTTTAAGGAGCAAATGTAATGGGAAAGTATCACATAATTGTAGATTTTAGCTATTTGTATTATAAGTATTTCTTTAGACTTCAGAGTGCAGATAATGGTAGAGGGTACTTACAGAGACTCAGTGCTGAAGTAGATGGAACTACAGTAGATACAACTTATCTATTCTACATAAGCAAGGAAATTGAGGGTTTCAGAGAGAATATACTTAAGCATGACCCTTCTGGTGAGATAACAGTATCTATTTGTTTTGATAGTAAGTCAGATAGAAAAGAAGAGGATACTGATTATAAAGCAGATAGAGTAAGTAAGCTCAGTGAAGATGATTTTGATAATCATAGAAAACTTAAAGAGTTCTATGAGAAGATAGGTTATAATACATATAAGATAGATGGTAAGGAAGCTGATGATCTTGTTTATAACTTAGTGAATAAATATAAATCAGAGTTTGATTACAATGTCATTTATACACCTGATAAAGACCTTATGATTAATGTATGTGACAATGCATGTGTTATGAGAAGCAGTACATATAAGTCAGGTTACGAGGAAGTAAACATAAAGAATTATGAAGGTTACTTAACTGAGAAGTTTAAGTGCAGAGTTCCTTATAATAGCATCTTATTATATCTGTCTATGGTCGGAGATAAAGTAGATGGAATCAGTGGTATAAAAGGTTTTGGACATAAAGCATTTGATACATTTGTTAAGAAACTTGATTCTGATGGTTTTGATTTTAAGACACTTGCTAATAAAGATGTTGTTAAGGAAGTGCTTGAGAAGTATGTAGATGTCTATAAGAAAAAGAATGAAGAAGCATTAGAGCAGGCTTTAAAGAGCTTAAAGATGGCTGAGTATCGTGAGTTTGATGTTGAAAAGCCAGTTAAGAAGGATACTAAAGAGTCAAGAAATGAAATGTATTCTAAGTATAAAATGAATAGTCTTGTAAAGTAACTAGTGAACTTAAATACACACCTTCGGGTGTGTATTTTTATTTATCAAGATTTTTAAAGAGCTTGATTTAGTATTTAAAGTATAAAATTAAAAAGAACTTAGTTTGAGTTTATATAGAGGTTGATGCTATGAATCAGAATAGTTACTATATGAAAGAAATGAATAGACAACAAAAAGAATTAGAGCGTATGCAGAAAGCACAAGTGAGAGAATATAACAGGCAGCAGCGTGAGATTCAGAGAGAAGATAACAGACAACAAAAGGCATACATTAGGGAAGTTAATAGGCAGCAGAAAGAATATGAGAGAGAAGTAAACAGATATAATAAGGCTGAGCAAAAGAGACAAGAGAAAGGTCAAGCAGTCATTCAGAGTGTAAGTGGTAACACATTGTCTGTTAATGACCTTATAGTATTAGGCTTTAATAATAACATAATATCAGCTGCTGATAATGTTATAGGATATCTGGCTAAACATGGAGTCAATAAGTTTGATTTTAATACAATAGGTATAAGTCTTCATAATCTGTATGGAATTGATGTAAACACTCAGGTAAATCTTGTTGGTTTTGTAATGTACTTAATTAAAGTAAAAAGAACACAAGCTAACAAAGAACTATCAGTAGCTTTAAATAAGGTTAGAAGTGCAAAAGAATTTGACTCATATGATAGTGAGGTATTGCACAGTGTTGATGTTTTAGTTAGGCATTATAATTATATTTATAAGCACTTTGGTGTTGGTAGAAATAAGATTAGTAACAGAGAGTTGTTTAAGCCTGTCAATATGAGTAGATTGAACAAGCTTGTTATGGTTGATGGTATAACAGATAAGTTATTTTCTATATACAATAGTAGTAGATATATGGAGCTTAAAGACAAATGTTATATCATGGTAGATAATAATGGTACTAATACTACTATAAAGACTAATAGGATGCCTGTTGTACCTTATGGAGTTAAACCTAAGGTAGATGGTGTAGGAGAAGTAAAGACTATAAATATTAATAGATACAATGATGCTGGAGAGTTACAGACAGAGAGTACTAGGGTTGTAGCTATTAATAATAAATATGTTCGTATGTTAAATAGATTTGCAATCTTTGTAAGTACACGTAAGCCTGGAAGTCATTGCGGTATGGTTGAAATTATATGTGCTGGTGGCACTAGAATTTATGTGTATGCAGATATATTTAATGATAGAGATATGATAAATAAGAGTGAGACAGGTGCTAGAGTATATGATTACGGCTATTTTGAAAAAGACCTGTTGAATAAACTAGCTAAGGTTTATAATGGTGTTAATAAACAGTATGGTGGAATAATGTATGTTAGGTTTAAACCTATAGAGCATTTTAAGACAAAGTTAATACCAATACAGGGTAAGCAAGATGCTGTAAGAGCTGATATAATGAAACAAAATGATGAGGATGTTTATTAAAAGAGATTAAAGCAGTTATGGAAAATGTGATAAGCATTGAATAATTGTTAAGGGAATTTAAAATTGAATCAGTAGGGTTAAAAATTGGTAGCAGTAAGTGCTATTTCAACTATATTGAAAAATTAAAATTGGTTATTTAAAGTTGAAGGTAAGGTTGAAAAATTATATCAGACTTGAAAAAATTTGAGGGGCAGTTGGGTTAAAATTTGAGTATCAGTATTGAAAATTTTGATGAGCAGTGGCTGATTTCCAAAATTTAAAAATTATTTGCCAAAAATAAAGGTTTTGAATTTTAGGTTGGGAAAGTTTAGGTTTGATAGGTGTGAGATAGAGTGTGGATAGAGTGTGGAAATGTGTACAACTAATGTGGAAATGTTGATAAGTGGATAAGTTATGTGGAAATGTGGATAAGTTATAATAGAGTGTGTATAAGATAAGAGAGAGTGTGTATAAGTGAAATATAAATGATACATGTGCAATAAGTCAGTAGTATATAGTAGCTAGCTGTAAAATATTATATATTAAATTAAAAAATTAAATTTTTGGATTTTGGGGATTTTGGGGATGCTAATGAAAAAGATTAATAAGACAGATTTTAAGATATATGGACTAGCTACTTTTACTATTATTGCTATTATTGTTACATTAGTACTTGCAGGAGTTAATAGTAGACAATCAAGTTCAAGAGATAGCATTATAAATGAATTGAATAACAAGTATATTTATATGGGTTCTGATGATTACAAGTACTTTACTAATATAGAGGGTATTGATGAAGTTATAGAAGAAGCATATGGGTCTGATTTTGAGTCATTAGATAAGAATAGTATTTATTATGATAGACTTAATTTTACAGTAAGTGACAGTAATAATAAATTTAAGCTAACACTAGACCCTAAAGAGCAGGTAATAAATAAGGTCAGTTTGAAAGCTACAAATGTAGACTTTTGTACAGACATAATAAAGGTAAGAAGTACATCATCATTTGGATATGAGTCAGTAGAAAAAACATCTAATCTTGTAGATGATAAAGTGGTAGAGTATTATGGTTTTGGTGGGATTAAGTTTGATGCAAACTCAGAGATTAGTAACTATGAATCTAAAATGATTAGCGGATTTGACATTGTATATGATAAGAGTACATATAATACTGGAGATATACTGTCGGATTATAAGATAATAAAGGTTTATTATGCTAATGGTGAGACTGAGGGTGATGATGTAACCATAATTAGGAATGAGGATACAGAAAGAGTGGAAATTGACCCTGAGCATGACCATGAAGTGAGTGTAGCATCTGAAAGTGAGATAGCTACAGGTAGTGAGATAAAGGAAGCTAGTGATGTTCCTGATGAACATGATGTGAAAGATAAATACACTGAGTTCATAAACGAGATAAAGGGTACTAAATAGAGCAGAAAGAAATAGGGTAGAGCAGATAGGGCAGACTATAAAATGAAGAATATGCATGACATAAAATATAAATAACTGACAACATAAGGGGTGAGCATATTGAATGAGTATGTAACAGTATACAAGGACGAGTACATTGAGATTAAAGATAATAGATGTATAAGAAACATTATGGTTAATGGTACAGTCTATAATTATGGAAAAAGTAGACATTTGGATGATACTATTGAGATAATTAAGGGCTGTATAGTAGAGGTAAGTAATAGTACAAATTTGACTGAGTATGAAGTTTGTAAAAGAATATCTGTTATATTTATATGTTGGATGTACTCTTTAATGAGTGAGCTGGGGGCAGTGTATGATTTTAAGAGTGACTTTGTAACTGTAAGAGCAAATAGAGTAATATTATTTAATTCAGTTGAGTTAGATAATTGTACTAAAGAGAATAACTTTGGTGTTCAAGAGGTAATGAATAAGCTAAATGGTTGCTTTTATAACTATTTTGGTTTACTTATGGACATAGTAACAGAACTTAACATATTATTTTTGGATAAAGAACAGCTAATAAATGGTAGTATACATACTATTTATGGTGATATACATCCTGGTGATTGCATTAAGTTTAGGGGATTAGTTAGAAAGATTGAAAGTATAAAAGCTGACTTATATTCTAATTCTGTTATTATTAAGTTTGTTCTTGATAACAAAAAGTATATAACCACAGTAAAGGAATTATATTCTGGTCTGAATATAACTAAGGAGCAGATATCTGAAACAAATGACTTAGTTGCAATGCTAGGTAACTTTAATAATATTAAATACTAGATATAAGGAGAAAATATGTTTAAGATTAATAGTGATACTGATACACCTAATGCAGAATACTTACATTATATTATAAATGAGGCTGCTAATAAGAGAGGAATTAGGCTTGGAAACAAGATTTTTGAGCTTAGAAAACAGCTAAGCGCTGATGTAAATGAGCAGATAGAGGATATGAATAGCAGATATGGGATTTCTAATCCTAATAGTTCTGCTCAGGTAAAGGATTGGTTAGGACAGTATCTAAGTGAAGATGAACTTGCAGTATGTAGTGATGATTCTGGAAATATTTCTAGTAAGAAAGAGTTTATGGTTGAACTTGCTCATATGGGAAATGAATTTGCTATTAATCTTCTTACATACAGAAAAACTAAGAAGAAGCTTGAAGCTATAGAGTCATTGCTCAAGGCAAGTGATAAGTTTGGTATAATTAGACCTACAGTATCACTTGGAAATACAAATAGAATCAATTATACAAATCCTGCTCTTATGAATATACCTAAGAGTATCTTATGGGATGTTGTAAGACCAATGGAAGATGGTGGAGTACTCATTAGTGCTGATATAAAGAATCAGGAGCCTTGGATTCTTATTAATTGGAAAGGTATAGATGAACTTAAAGAGGTTATTAAGAGCAATCCAAATGGATTATATAATGCTATTTATGTAAAGGTCTTTGGCTCAGAGCCTAATGAGCTTCAGAGAAAAGAATGTAAGACAGCATGGAACGCACTAACATATGGAGCTTCTAAGTTTGGTTTAAAGAGAATATGCAAGAATATAGATGGAGAAGCTATCTATAAATATTTCAATAGCATTGAAGGTTTAAAGAAGTTCAAGAGTGAGAGTTATAAGCTTGCTAATGGTAAGGTAAGAAAAACATACACATACTTTGGTACTGAGTTACATCCAGATGCTAGATTTTCAAGTGCATTACAGAGACAGTTAATGGATTTTCCAATACAGGGAACAGGTTCAGATATTTTAAGTTTACTTGTTGAGCATATAGAAGAAGAAAGAGAAGCTAGAAATATTTTAGATGATATTTCTATATACTATTCAAGACATGATGAGCTTATATTTGAAGTAAGTAAGAACTATATTGAGAAAAACGGAACAGAGAGTGCAATAAATCTTGTTAGAGATTTAGCAGAACATCAGGTAGATGATTGGGAGCCATTTAATATTGAAGTATCAGTAGTAAGTAGTGATTCTGTAGAAGAAGATGATGATTTAGATGAATAATCATTAGTATTTATGAGACCAATACATCAGTATTGGTCTTTTTATTCACATACATTTTAGGTATAAAATGAAAAAATTAATATACAGTATAGAGTAAAATTTATATGAAAGTTTAAATTTACTAAGGAGAAATATTATGCCAATAAAATTTTTAAATTCAATTAAGAAAACAGTAAAAAAGACAATAAAGATTGCAGGAATAACATTAGTAATGTTAATGATGGCTTATGGAATAGAGCTAACAAATGATACGGCTGTGTCGTTGGCGGCTGATTACTACTATGTTGATGTAAGTTTGGAGCAGGAAGATCCAAACTCCATTGTAGTTACTGAGAATGAAAATAGACCTGAGGTCTGGGTTAATGAGGGCGGAAAAATGAAAGCCAAAGTTGTTGACTTAAATGGAGCTAAAGACCAGACAAATCTAATCAAGTATATTGGAAATGACTATTATATGAGATATGCTACCAATGCATTTGTAAGAGATGGAGACCTTAGAGCAGGTGGTGATTATGTATACTTCTGTGGAATGGATTGTGGCAGAATATCAGGTATAGGAACATTACATGGAAAGAATGTAATGTTCTGTCCTGACTGGAATAATAATTATGGGCATCTAATGGAAAAGGGAGAGGTTTATAATGGAGTAACGATTCAGACAACAGGTAGATTGTTCTTTGGCAGGGACTCAGAATTAACAGATGAATGTTTACAGCAGCTTGCAGCAGCAGGTGTAGACATATCAAATCCTACGAAGTTAACAACAAGACTGTATAGTAGAGAGTCAAGAAAAATGCTATTTTATTACAATGATGAGGCAGCAACGGTGCCTGTAGATCATAAGGAAACACGCTGGTTGTATTATAGAAAGCATGCTGATGCAGAAAATATATCATATTATGATATAGACTATCCTCGTTCAATTAATGCTGATGTAGGAGGAGTAAATTATCACGGCAGTGAAGTAATAAGTATTGACTATGATAGAGATGTAGTAGACTATCAGGAGGGTAGAAAAGGTGATACTGTTCCTGCAGAAGAAGGATTTCGTTGTGATGATGCAGACTGGTTAAGATTAGACTGGGATGGTTATATACCTATGGAACCAGATCTTAGGAAAAATGCAAATGTAGCAGATAGAATGAGATATGCTTACGGAATTAAGTATGTAGGTGGAAATAATAAGTAAGATATAAGAAAAAGAAATTTAAGGTTTTTAAAGGTCAGACATTATAGTCTGACCTTTTTTAGGGGGTAATAATGAATAGGCAAGTAGATTCATATTTCATAGAGACAGCATTAGCATTTGGAGATTATGAAAAATATCAGGGATGCTTTTTGATTAAAAGGAAAGACAACGACTATGTTTTATATATTCCTAATTTAAGAGCAGAAAGACTGCATAATGTATTTTCAGAACCTGAATACAAAGGAACTAATCTCAAGGTAATTGGGGGAAGAAGTTTAAATACAGCTATTTCAATGTTTCAGGGCTGTAGAGCAAAATCATTAGACTTAAGTTCTTTTGATACATCTAATGTGAAAAATATGAAAAGTATGTTTTATGAATGCGAGGCAGAATCAATAGACTTAGGTTCTTTCAAAGAAAAATCAGAGGACATGAGAAACATGTTTGCAGGTTGTAAGGAAAAATCACTAGACATAAGTAATTTTGATACATCCAATACAAAGAGTATAGAGAACATGTTTGATGATTGTGAAGCACAGCATATAGACTCAAGTTCTTTTTATAGGTCAAAGATGCCTAATATGAAAGATATGTTTAGTGATTGTGATGTATCATCAATAGACATAAGCTCTTTTGATACATCCAATGCAAAGAGTATAGAAAATATATTTGCAGGCTGTGATGCAAAGTCACTAGATTTGAGATCTTTTGATACATCAGACCCAATAAAAGTAAAAATATTGGCTAAAGAATTTAGGAAAAGGTCAAAAGACTTAAGTTCTTTAGACACATCTAATGTAAAGAATACAGGTATTATGTCTGATGAATATTTATATTTAAGTTCATTTAATACATCAAATGTAACTGATATGAGATATATGTTTGGATACTGTAGAGCAAAATATCTAGACTTAAGATATTTCAATACATATAATGTAACTGATATGAAGTACATGTTTACACATTGTAAAGCAAAATATATAGACTTAAGCTCTTTTGATACTTCAAAAGTAAATAATATGACAGGTATGTTTGATAATTGTGACTCGAATATAACAGGAACAGACAGTAAGATTATACACCAATATAAAATAAGATTAAGGTAATACAATGGGTAAACATAAAGAACCAATAGATATGTACTTTATAGAGACAGCACTAGCCTTTGGTGACTATATTAATTATAAAGGTTGTCCTTTAATAAAAAGGCAAGACAAAAACTATATTCTAGTTATTCCTGACTCAAGAGAGAAAGCACCTTCTAAGGTACTTTCAGAGACTGTGTACAGTGGAGCTAATCTTAAAGTAATAGGTGGTAAAAATTTATATACAACTCAAAGTATGTTCATGGGCTGCGAGGTAGAGTTGCTGGACTTAAGTTCTTTTAACACATCTATGGTAACAACTATGGATTGTATGTTTGAGAGTTGTAAGGCAAGATATTTGGACTTAAGATCATTTGATACATCAAAGGTTGAGTATATGGATTGTATGTTCTTTGATTGCTATGCAGAATCAATAGACTTAAGTACTTTTGATACATCTAAAGTGGAAAATATGTCTAATATGTTTAATGGATGCCAGACAAAATCATTAGACCTGAGTTCCTTTAATACTTCAAATGTAGATGACATGGGAGGTATGTTTAAGGCATGTGGGGTAAAAGAATTAGACCTAAGGTCATTTAACACATCAAAAGTAATAAACATGGCTAGTATGTTTAGCAAATGTAAAGCAGAATCAATAGACGTAAGTACATTCGATACATCGAATGTAAAAAGAATGAGTCACATGTTTGCCTTTAGTAGGGCAGAATATCTGGATTTAACTTCTTTTGATACATCAAAAGTACAGGATATGAGAAATATATTTGCATTTTGTGAAGCAAAATCAATAGACCTAAGTACATTTGATACATCAAATGTACAGTATATTGGTAATACATTTGAATGTTGTAACTCAGCTATAAAAGCAACAGACAGTGGAATTTTAGAAGAATATAAAATAAGAGTAAGGTAAATACAATGGATAAAGAATCAATAGATTCATATTTCATAGAGACAGCTATAGCATTTGGGGATTATGAAAACTACAAAGGGTGTCCTTTAATAAAAAGACCAGATAACAATTATATATTAGTGATTCCTGATTCAATGACGAAAGCACCTTCATTTGTATTTAAAGGACCTGAATATGAAGGAACTAATCTTAAAGTAATTGGTGGGAAGAACTTAATTGAAGCTAGCAGAATGTTCGAATACTGTAAGGCAAAGTCGTTAGACTTAAGTTCTTTTAACACATCAAATATAAAGAGCATGAAAGCTATGTTCTCTGCTTGTGAAGCAAAATCAATAGACCTAAGTCATTTTGATACATCAAAAGTAACAGATATGAGGTACATGTTTAGCTATTGTGTAGCAAAGTCACTAGATTTGCACTATTTTGATACATCAAATGTGAATAATATGGGATATATGTTTAATAGTTGTGGTGCAAGATTATTAGATTTAGATTCTTTAGAATTTATTAAAACAAACATAGATTTAACTTCTTTTAAAATATCAAGTGCAACAAACATACATAGCATGTTTAAGTACTGTAACTCAACTATAAAAGCAACAGACAGTAGAATTTTAGAAGAATACAATAATAGACTTAAATAAGATTCAGAAATTAAAGGCCAGACTAATAAGAGTCTGGCTTTTTTATTATAAATTTTTATGTATCATATATGATTAATTTTGACAGCTAAATAATATGTAGTATGAAATTTAAAGTTTGCTTACATAATAAGAGCTTAGCTTTGTTAAAAGAATATAAAATAATTTATATTCAGGAGAGTTTGCATTATGACAAGTAAAGCATCTAAGCAAAAGGATAATACAATAAACATTCATTCATATCCAGTACAAATGCACATAGGTTCTCAGAAGTTTGAAAATGATGACTGGGGAACGATTGCATACATCATTGATAGACGAGAAATACAGAATAAGTTTGCTGACAAAGAACTTAGATATAACTGTATATACTTCCTCTTTGGTTATGAAAATAACATGGAGATGTGCTATGTAGGGCAGGCAAAAATAAGGAATGATGGTGAGTCAGTATTAGCAAGACTTAGAGAGCATGATAAATCAACAACTGAAAAATACCGTGACATATGGAAATGGGCTGTTGTAGTCACTAATAAAAATGGTTCTTGGACTTTAGATGATTTGAACGCATTAGAGCATACTTTCTATGCAGAGATACCAGCAGAGCAAAACTTAAATGGTAATAATCCTAATGCTGGTGGCGCAGATTTTGACAGTTATATAGATAAAATTGAGCAGATTAAAGCCTTAGTTACAACTATTGGATTTAGTATATTTGCAGAGAAAGTACAAACAGAGAACATACAAGTAATATCAGAGACTAATGAGTTTAGTATAGTAGAAGATTTACAGAATGGAATGGCTCGTATTCCAGAGATTGTAACTCCTGACCAAGTAGTAAAGCAGATGGTAGATATGCTTCCATCTGATGTGTGGAATAGTAAAACAAAATTCCTGGACCCTGCTTGTAAAGGTGGCAAGTACTTAAGAGAAATATATGACCGTTTAATGGAAAATGAAGTTATGCAGTCAAAATATCCAAATGATATCGAAAGGTCTAATCATATTCTTTCAGAGCAATTATATGGCATAGCATTAAGTCAAGTATCACTAGAGAGAACAACTAAAAAGCTCATGGGCTTTGGTATGAACATCAGAGTTATTCCAAATTACATTCAGGTATTAAAGACTAAGTTTATTGGTGATATAAGTGAGGCTGATAAACGCGAATATTTTATTAATATATTAAATAAGGAGTTTGGAAAAGAAATGAATATAGACGTTGTAATTGGTAACCCACCTTATAATGAATCCACTGGGAATGGAAATCAACAGCGTCCATTATATAATGACTTTGTAATTATGGGTGACAGAATATCTAACGTGTGTTCAATAATGATTATTCCTAATAAATGGCTTGGTGGTGGCATAGGACTTAACCAATTTAGACAATATATGATGAATTGTAAGCATCTTAAAATATACAAGCAGTATATAGACTCATCAGATATTTTTAATGGAGTTAAAATTGCAGGCGGCGTGGGGTATTATCTTATGGAAAAAAATAAGACAGATATAATTGTTGATTTCATATGTAATAGAGATGGAACTGAGACAATTAGTAAAAGACAATTAAGTACATACCCAATCATTGTATCTGATAATCAATCATTTGGAATAATAGAAAAGATTAAGAATATTGATAAGAGCACCATGGAGAAATGGGTTCATGCAATATCATTATTTAACTTACCTACCACCACATTTTATTATGATTTACCAGATGATAAGCATAATATAAAACTGTATTCATCTGGAAAAATAGGGTATATTGCAGATTATCAAATTGAGAAAGGCAGGGAGTATATTGATAAATTTTGTACAATGATAGGTGCAGCAATATCCGGAAATCTAGAAAAACCTTATGGTCAAAAAGTACTAACTATTTGTACAGTAAAAAAACCTAGAGAGGTTAGTACTCAAGCATATATTCAGATTGGTGGCTGGGATAAAGAGGAGCCAGCATTAATATGCGAAAAATATTTAAAGACAAGATTCACAAGGTTTCTATTATTTTCAGCGTTAAGTAGCATTCATATTTCTAGTGACAAATTTTGTTTTGTACCAGATATTATAAATCAAACTGAAATAGATTGGTCACAGTCAATAGCAGATATTGATAAACAGCTTTATAAAAAATACAACCTTTCAGATGAAGAGATAGCATATATAGAAAAGACAATAAAGCCTATGAATTGATAGATTAGAGTTTAATGAAACTATATATAAAAAGATAATGTAGCAACTAATATAAGGAAATAGTCATGGACAGAGAGAAGGCACAAAGGGAGTTTCAAGAGCACCTAAATTGGTGTAATAGTCAGGTTTTAAGTCGTGAAGCTCTTGATAAAATATTTGCAGAGGAAGTAAAAGGGGTAGGTTATGTAGATAAGGATGGAACTGTAGTGATAACAGCTGATTTAGATGAGAAAAATGCTGTGGATACTAACTTTATTACAAAAGATCCATTTAAGGAAGAATGACAATGAGAGTTAGAACCCTTATGATAGGGATTGCATTTCACTATATGATTCATTACCGCTAGACTGTAGAACCCTTGTAATAGGGATTGAATTAAGAATCTGTCTCTAAAAAAGATAGGTTCTTTTTATTTTGCTCAATTTTGATAAAGAAGTGATTTATAATATGTTTGGGATAGGCATATTTAAAGGGGAAAAGAAAGGAGAAACAAGTAATAATGATTTTAAAGCATATAAAGAGAAAGCTAAGCGGGTTTATGTGTGCTGTAATGTTAATGACAAGTAGTTTAAATAACATAGCATATGCAGTCGTAGATGGAAGTGTTAATATTGGAACTAATGACCATGGAGCACCACCTCCTATGGGAGCAGTTGATAGTAAACTAGTACCTGTAATGACAGGAAGCACATGGGATTTTAATGGTAACTGTGGATTAAGAATAACTGTTATAGATAAGCAGGGAAAACAGGTTTCAAACAGTGTAGACGTAGTTGTATACAATATATTTAGATTATTAGACCAATTGAAATATGATGGTGATGCAGATGCAACTACTTTGGAATACTTTAATGCTAATAGAGGTGGTTCAGGTAGTGGTTCAGGTAGCCGTTCAGGTAGTGGTTCAGGTAGCATAGGTAGTCATATTGGTTCACTTGGTGGAATTGGATCATTAACTAATTTTATAAATTCCATACAAAAGTATGGAATAAATATTTTAATGAATGATGGCAAGACTATTGACAAAGTATATAATACTGCAAGAATATTATATGGCATAAAGTTTGATAGTACACCAGTTGATAGTTATTTTACTGAATTTAAAGGAGGTAAGTATACCATAAGTAGTTTTACGCCTGTTACTGACAATCAGTATATAGGATTTATAGACACAGGTAGTTCAAAATATAATATTAAGGTCACTACATTTCAGAGATTTGGGGATTATTTTACTAGTGCTTCAGATGCTGGTAACAGCAGTATTATACATGATAGATTATCTGGTAGTATTCCAACAACTTCTTTATCTGGAGATGCTTTTAAAAATTTGCTTACACTTGAAGATAAATCAGGACAGAGTGGTTTTGGTGCAAGAACACTTCTAAACTGGAAAACAGATAGCGGTGCCTATATGTTAGCATTTGTTAATGATGAAGATAGTAAGGCTATATCAGATAATAAAACACCTTTTGATATAGCTAGAGAAAAAGGCTATAAAATACTGGTAGAACCAATAGTATGGACTATGCCTTATATGACAGCGTTTGGAGGTATATTTGAGAATAAGAATCCTAGAGCAGAAGAGTTATCTCATACCACTGGTAATAATTTATTTCAGTATTGTAGTCAGCATTTAGTATACGGTAGTGTTACACAGGTAGCAATGTTTATTGCTGGAGAGGCTATAAACAGCTATGGTAAAATTTCATGGGATAATGTTAATACTTGGGATAATCTAATAGGTATTGGTGGAGATGATTTAATCCAGGTAATGGCTAGTACATACACTTTAGCTAAAAATGATACTGATATTAAGTTTGATGATGGTACAACAGGAGTTATAGCACCTTTAAGAGAACAAGGATATCCAATATTTAGCTATAATAGTGGTGATGGTGGACATGTAATTAATCTAAATAACCTTGTAACTGGTAATGGACTTAAGAATTATAAGATGGTAGGCTATGCCTGTGGCATACTTGATATAAAAGATTTAGTTATACCTAGCACAAGAACACCTTCAAAAACTGGTGTGCCAGAAATAGACCAAAAAGAGCAATCAAAAGTAGTTAAAATCTACTTAGATAAAGAGGGCGATGAGATGCGTCAGACAGGTTACTTTGAAACTGAACAGTGGCATACAGGTGATGTATCTGTTTCTAATGAAACACATGATGATGGAAAGGAATATAAAGTTTATAAGTGGGTAGTATCTAAGACAGATAAAGACTTATCAGGTTATGAAAATGGAAAAGATTTAATGACTGAGGTAGATAAGTTAACAAGCAAAGATAAGGGTGATGCAGCTAATGAATCAGTAAAGCTTGAGGATAAAGATACACTCTATGTAATATTGACAGGTGATGGTGAAACAATAGAAGGAGCTAAGAATCAAATAGTATTGCATGAGAATGAGTTAGCACATACATATAGAATGAGTGATATAAATCCAATTCCACATCTATATGCTCATTTTGGAGCCAGAAGAAATGGTAACTGTGACCTAGATGAAGAAGATTATAACTTTAGTGTAAAAAATAGTTTGGATTATAATAATACAGACTTTATAGGTGGAAATAGTGCTACAAACTTTAGACAAACAGAAGTTGGAGATGCTGATGATGAGAATGGTCCTACAGATGTATATGCCTTTGATACTGAGGGTATGGACCCTAACACTCAGTTTAGTTTATATAGGAACAAGAGTTTAGATAAAGCTACGATGTATCCTGAGAAGCCTAATGATAAGGGTCTGTTAAGACAAATAGGAATAACAAATGAAAGTTATAAGTATACAGGTGGAAGAAAGAAGGATACAGGTTCATTTGATTGGGAAAGTCAGTTTAAAGTAAATTATAAGCATACAAACTTGGATAGAAAAGTAGTTGGATATTATGAACATGACAGTGAATACTGTAATGGACATCATATTACTGCTAGAGGTACTATGAAGATATCCTTAAGTACATTTAATGCACTCTATAGTAAAGCTAATAATGTAAAGACAAAAGGTTTTACAGGCTATGAGAATGTAGGTGATAAAGTAGGAAGTGGAGCTGCTAACTTTACAACATTAGGAATGACATTCAATAGAAATATGGGTGTACAGACAGGAAATAATGGAAAGTTTATTGAGTTTTATCCTTACTTTAAAATGAGATACCAGACATCAGATGATTATGATGTTAACAATAGTGGTAGTTTATATGCTTATTTAACAGCTAGTAACTTATCAAAGTTGTCAGCTAATTCCTTTGTAGAAGCAGGTATATTTAGAGAAGGAGTCTCAGGAGAGAACTCAAATTATGGTATAGCTATTGAGTCAGAACAGTGGAGTACACATAAGAGAGCTATAAAGGGATTAACAGATGCTAATGTTGATGATGATGTAGCAAATCATAGTTTAATACCTGGCGGTGCTATAGTAAATCTTAGTACATCTAACTCTAATGATGATGTGCCTGACGTATGGTTAGGAGTAAGAGCTTATGAGGTTACAATACCTGACAATCTTAAGCGTACACTTAACAATAGTGATGTTGTAACAACTACTGAAGCTAAAGCTAAGGGCGTTGATTTCTATAATCAGATACAAACTATAATGAAAGGTTATCAGTTAGAGAAATGGGTTAAGAAAGGTATAGTTACAACTGATAGTTTAATGAATGGTGCTACTAAGGTAAGTGGTAGAGGTGCAGCTAAAAAGTTCGAAGGTAACACCCTACAGAATGGAACTAACAGTAAGTATTACTTAAAGACAGGTAAAACTGGTGGTAATGGTGCTCAGTTTAGTTTAGCAAATCAGGCTATGGAACAACATGTATATAACATCAAGGCTGAGATAGTAGGCAGAGATAGTGATGATATGAAAGTTGTTGTTAGCAAAGATGGAGCTGAGATAGCTTCTGTTGATGTTCAGAAGAAAGCTGATGTACTGAGCTTATTAAGTAATGAGGAGCTTAGAACTCTTGATGATAAGACATGTTTGATTACTAATTTCAGTAATGCATTAGATATTGGACTTGGTAAAGGAAGAAATGGCAGACCATGGTATTATGAAGCTCAGGATGGTATTGAGGTAGTTGAAACTTCAGCTAAGATGCAGATTGTATTTGGAGATGCTAATGGAAGAGCAGAGGTTAGGTCAGAAGTTGTTGACCCTAAGCTTTGTGGAAAGTTAGATGACCATAGTGATATAATTAACTTTGATGAAGATAAGACTAGAACAGTACAGTATAGAATGAGTGATAAGAGTGAAGCTGCTCTGAGTAAGGGTTCTGGATACATTGGAACATTTAATGGTATGGACATATGTTTAAGTGGTATGAATAGTGTTATGAGAACAAGGCTTACATATATGAGTAATAATACTGTTATGGATTTGAATTAATAGTTTAAGTAAAAGATAGGCTTCAAAATAAAGGAGCCTATCTTTTTGATTATAAGAATATACGCTATAATAGTTATTAGGTAAAATAGAGTATATTTTTGAGGTTATATGGAGGGGCATTATGGGTTTCATAAAAGCTTATAATAAATTTAAAATTGCATTTGGATTAATGATATTTGCACTTGGAAGCACAGTGGGAAGTGGACTAGGAAGTGAGATAGGACTAGTGTATGCAGATGAGATAGCATATGATGGGCATAGTCAGGCAGGAAGTTATGAGCTAAATTCATCAAGTTATTTTGATGGTGACACAAGGCATATGAGTGTTAACATTGATGTATATAGTGAAGCTGATAGTGAGGCACCTGAGAATTACAACTATGTAGTTTATATAAATGATAATGCTGTAGCTAATGGAACACAGATTATAGGAGAAGATAACGAGCTTGATTTAGATTTAAGTGCCTATGGTGCTGGAGAATATACAGTTAAGACAGATGTAAGTACATCTGGTGGAGTTATGTTAAGTGCATTAGAAAAGGTTGAAATAACTCCTGTTGAAGATAATAACCTAGTAAATGAAGTTACAAGTGCATCAAATGAGAATGGAAGCAATGTGGGTGAGAGTGGAAGCGAGTATTCAAATGCTTATATAACTGATTGGGGTATTAATTCAGCTTATTATGGTGAAGATACACCTATAAGAAAAAATCAAAAGGCACTTGAGGAAATGGCTGAGACATTAGATGGTTTTGAATATGAATATAAAGATGGAGATAACGTAAGTGAGAGTAATAGTGACAGTAAGTATATAATGAAAGATACAACTGCTGAAAGAGAAGCTATAGAGAGACAAAGTAAGATTAAGTATATAGCAATAGGTTCAGTGATAGTTGTATTGATTAGTTTAATAGCATTTGTAGTCATTAAGAAAAAGAAAGAAGCTGAAAGAAAAGAAGAAGAGTTATTAAGAAAGAAGATTGAGTTTGCAAATAAGGCAAAGGGCAAAGATGAGAAAGCAGGAAGGGAAAACGAAAGAGAATCAAGTGAGAATGAGGAAACTGAAAGTGAAACTGAAAGAGCTTGGGCTGAAAATAATGAAGTTAAGGATGGGATTGATGCAGCTGAGACTGGGATTGATGAAGCTGAGATTAAAGAAGATAAGACAGAAGTTGCAGAGAAAGAGACAGCAGTTGGAAATAGTGATGACACATTAGCAGATATTCAAGCTGAGTTAGATAATATAGGTAGCATAGAGGATGATGAAGTATCTGATTTGAGTTTTGAGCTTAAGGCTAATGAGAATTTAGAGGATGATAAAGAAGATAAAGCTGAGACTGAAGAGTCTGAAGATAAGACAGAAGAGTCTGAGGATAAGAGTATTGAGACAGAGTTTAATGAGTCAAGTTTAAGTTTTAATTTTAATGAGTCTGAAGATGATATAAAAGATACTGAAGCTGATAGAGTTGAAACAGAAGATGAAACAGAAGAGTATAAAGTTAAAACAGAAGAGTATAAAGATACTGAAGAAGATACTAAAGTAAGTATAGAAGATATGCTTGATAACATAGAAAAAGCCTCTGATAAGAGTGATAGTGAAGGTAAGAGTGAAGTAGCAGACACTAAAGTTGACTTAGATGAGACAGATGAGGAAATGTTTAGTTTTTAAAGAAAATGTAACAAGTACTTATAGGCTCTAGATAGTAAAATGTTAAGTTTAAAGAATTGGAGTAAGTAGGGTTTAATGGATAAGAGAATACAATTTTTAAAAAATTATATACTAGGTAAGATAGAATTGCTCCGTTCTGATATTGGAGAAGTCAAATATCAAGAGTATGTAGCTGAAATTGAAGCTATAAATGATTTTGAAGAGCTTAAGGAATTGGATGGTCTTAACTTACAGATAGAGTATAATGATTATATAAGAGATAACATTAAAGATTATATAAAGGACTTTAAGCAGAGAAATATATCACTTGGTTCTGATGTAGAGATGGAAACTGAGGATATAGAAACTGAGGATTTGGACCTTTCTAATGAAGAGAGACAGGCTGAGGCTTTAAAGTTGTATACAGCTATATCAAGTGTTGAGTCATATGCTTATGGTGAAGATACAATAGAGTTTGATGATGAAGATGATGCAGAAGCAGATGATATAGGATTTGACACAGATGATGATGAAGATAGTACAATAGAGTTTGAGTCAGATGCTGATAATGAGGATGATGATATAGAGTTTGAGGAGTCTGACGAAGAAGAGAGTGACTCAGAAGATGAGATAGGATTTGACAATTCAGATGATGAAGATGAGATAGGATTTGACTCTGAAGAAGAGAGCGACTCAGAAGATGAAGATGAGATAGGCTACGATGAGAATGATGATTCTGATGAAATAGAAGATGAATCAGATGAAGATGATGATATAGACTTTAATGAGTTAGAAGTAGACCCTGATGATATAGATAATCCTGATGATGAGGACGAGATAGAATTTGAAGATGCAGATGATGATATAGAATTTGACTCAGAAGATGATATAGACTTTAATGAGTTATCTGACTCAGATGATGAAGATGAATTTGACTTTGGGGATAATGAAGAGTCAGATGATGAGGACGAAATAGAATTTGAAGATGATGGTGACTCTGATAGTGATGAGGATGATATTGACCTAAATGACTTAGAGTCAGATGAAGATGATGAAGATGATGAAATTGGGTTTGAAGAGTCAGATGAAAGTGATGATATAGAATTTGAAGATGAGGATGACTCAGATAGCGAAGATGATGAGCTAGGGTTTGATGAAGAAGAGACAGATGAAGATGAAAGTTCTGATGAAGATGGTTCTGATGATATAGTATTTGATGATTCAGATGATGAAGATGACTTTGGTAGCTCAGGTGATGACTCAGATGATGAAGATGATGCTATTGATGTTAATGACTTAGACTTTAGCTCAGATGATGAAGATGATGATTTTGATATAGACTTTAGCTCTGATGAGGAAAATTCAGAAGAAAATGATGAGTCAGACGATATAGTATTTGATGATTCAGATGATGATGAGGATGACTTCTCAGATATAGATTTTAATATTCTTGATAATAAAAAAGCAGCAGATAATAAGCAGGTTGATAAAGGTAAGAGTACAAGTGATTTAACAAAGTCAAGCAATGTAAAAAGTAAGAAAGAGTCTGAAAGTACTAAGGGTTCTGGAAATAAATCTAAGCGAATAAAGAGAGATATAGAGAATGGTAAGATATTCAGAGATAAAGAAGCTAATGCTACATTAAATACACTTGATAAAATAGCTGAGTGGACAATTAACTTGTTTAATAAACATTCTGTTAAAATGAATGATAGCAGGGTAAAATATCAGCAACAGTATAATGATTATAGAAGGCAGTCTGCTATGAACCAGTTAAAAGCTGGTATGAACGGAGTACCTAATAGAAAATAAATTATAGCAATGGAGTGATAGGATATGCAAAAGTTAGTTAATGGTAAGATAGTAGATATTGGAGACATTAGACTGTTTGAAGCAGCTTTTCTTGGACTTGTACTTAATAAAAGAGCTATTAGTAATATAAATACAACTATAGAGAATGAGTCTGATAAAGTTAAGAGGTCTATAGATTGTTACAATGCAATATATAGAAGGCTTCCTTTTCCTATATATTGCATTGAGAATAATGCTAAATATGCAGCTATAGCAGAGTGCATGAGACTTACAAATAAAGAAGTAGCTAAGTATAAAATGTATGTAAACAAGGCGTTATATATTGAGATAGATAAGGGTAAAGTATTAAAGCTCTTGGGAAATACTTGGGGAATAGAAAGTATTAGAACAAACTTTGTTGAAAATGCTAAGCTTTCTAATTTTATAGGTGATACTGGTTATAATGAGTATAAATGGGTTGTAGGTAAGATAAAAGATAAGAAGGGCATAGATAAATATTATAAAGAGAATATGCCAGAGATTATAGAAGCTTGTAATAATGATAATAACACTCTGAGAAATGAGTTGACAAATATATTGAATTTTAAACCAGTTCCTCAGAAGTTAGAGATAAATGAGAATTTGATTATAGACATACAGAATGGTGATGTATACAGAATGGATGTCTATTTAGTTGGTAAGGTACCTAATAATCATAAAGTTAGAACATTCTCATTATCTGATACAGACATTAAGTATACAGATGATTACTTACCAACATATGGATATAAGCTGTATAAGAAATCTGTAATTGAAGATGAAATGTTGAGTGAGAGTGTTTATTATGGTGAACAGACAGAGGTAACTGAGAGAGATGCATTTGATTCTATATTTGAGAACATCCTTAGATTAGGAATTAAAGAAGATACTGTAATGAGTACAGTTGTTAAAGGTATTATCTGTGAGAATTGTATAATATATCAGGTAGGGAATAAGATATTCAAGTGTGGAAATAGAGATTACAGTAGAAGTGTTGAAGTTGTACATGGAGTAGAGATTTATAGTTTAAAGAATAATAAGTTATATCTTAGGAGATTGATTACAGATGCTTCTAAAGTAAGCAAAGAGACAATATATTCTATGAATATAGACAATGGTGAGTTGGAGATTTGTAGGATTAGGTTCATGTAATATTATGGAGATAATAAAATGAGTAACATAGATATAATCGACTTATACTATACTCTTGGGAGTAAAGCTTTAGTAGAGATATCTGAAATGTATAAAAATGGTGACATCAGTGAGAATGAGATGCTAATTAATCAAAATAGAGCTACTACTGTTGGCATAGATATAAGCAGTAGAGATATGGTTAAGGTTAGCATACCTGAGTATAGATACAGATATTTTGATAGTGAAGGTGAGTTTATAAAGTCTGGTACACTAAGTTATAATGAGTTGCTTAAGGGAATAAAACTTGGTATCATCTTTAAAAAACCTATACTTCAGAGATACAGAACAATGCAGATGTATATCATTAATAAAAATGAAGTATACACTGATAAATATAAATTTGACGTAAGTGCTGTTGCTAAAGAGCTGGATTTAAAGAGTACAGAAGATTTATATGAGCTATTAGAGTCTGTAGGATTTGATGATATTGATTTACTTAGAAAGTATATCAATAGAGATGAGAGTATAGACTTTAATGAGGATAAGTTAAATACTTTAACTTATATAGTAGACTTATTAAGTAAGATATATAGCAGAGAAGAATTTGTTGACCTATATGAAGAGGAGTATCAATATAGGACAACACTTAGGGTATGTGCATATGAAGCTCTAAGAATAAACAATTTGATTAAGATGAAAGGATTATAATTGCTTTTATGACAAGGGAATGTGTAGAGCAAACAGTGTCAGATATACTTGATAATAGAGATATACTTGGTTTAAAGTATAAAAGCTATTTTAATTTTGTAGACATTAAAACTGTTTTTAAAGAGAATGATGGAGCAATATTACTTAGTTTTTTTGCTGATAACTATAAGGAAGCTACTGTACTTAAGATAAAGCTTGACAGTTGTGAAGAAGATGATATAATTAATTGGGCTAAGAGAATAGCATTAGAGGTTGAAGCAATACATAAAATCAATACAGCTAGCAATAAAGCACACAGTGACTTTAAAGTTGAATATCGTTGGTCTGAAAAAGATAAGTCAGGTATAGCTGAGTGGGATTATAATAGTATAGAAATAAGTTTGAGTAAAGAAGCTATTAATATGTTAGTTCATTATTTTGAAGATGAGAATAACATTGATGAAGATGTTAAGTCTGATGATAATGATATTAGCAGTTATATAAAGAATATAGACAATGTAAAGATACATGATTATATGGGAGTTAAGCTGTCAGATAGAATAAATGAAGCTCTAACAGAAAATATGTTAGCTCCTGATGAAATTTATGATTTTGTATCTGAGAATGATAAGGGTAAAAAATCTTTAAGATGCTTAGTAAATATTGATAGCCTTAACATAATAGCAGTTGTAAATATTGAGGTAAGCTATAAGAATAAAGATATAAGCATTAGTATTGATGAAAATAAGGTATTAGATACCAAAGAATTTAAGATAATTAAGGTAGCTGATTTGTGTAGTGGTATATGCAGTATAATGCACACTAACATTTGTAATTTATTGAAATGGGTTTAAAATATGAGGGAGTGACATGGACGAAGATTTTGGATTTGATGAGAATGATGATTTTAGTTTTGATAACCTAGGAGAGACAGACTCTGATGAATTTGGTGGGTTTGGTGGGTTTGATAGTAGCAACGATGCAAATGGGGATAGTAATGATAGCTTCGGAGATGGTTTTGACTCAGGTGATTCCACAGATGCAAGTGGAAGTGGAGCTGATGGCAGTGAATACATAGATGGTTCATATCAACCTGATATAGGTGGCGGAGCTGAGTCATTTGGAGATAGAATAGAACCTCCAAGTTCAAAGAGTAAGCTGATGGTTATTATTGGTATAGGAGTAGCATTGTTACTGATTCCTGCTATTATATTTGGTGTAGCTGGTAGGTTTAAAGGTGGTTCTAGAGTGACAATGAAAGAGTCTAACTCTTCTAACATACAAGCATCTGGTAATAGTTATACTACAAATGTATCACAGACAGTAGTGACAGATACAGGCTGGACAGAGATACAGAGTTCTAATTTAAGTAAGGGTAATAAATTATCCGGAGACTTTACAGTAACTGATATAAAGCATTACAGTAAGAAGAGTAAGCTATCAGAACTTGAGTTGAAATCTGTAGTAAAGGGAAGTATCAGTGGATTAAGTGGTACCTATGAAATAGATATACCTTATACTAATGGAATAGGACTTAAAGTTGGTGATGTATTTAGTATTGAATATAGAATGGACACTGTAAATGATTGTAACATAGTATATGATATTACATACTAAAAACTAGGCAGTAAGAAGTTTAATTATTGTAATTTTAAATTTTAAATTAATTTAATATTATTTTGAAATATACTGTTGCTGATTTCAAAATAGACATGTAAATAGTAGTAGATATATTTTAAAAGTAATATTTTGAGTTTATAGATTGTTTATAGTTTATGTTAATAGGTTTAAGAGGTAAGTTTAAGGGTTGGTGGATAAATCAATTAAATGTGGACAAGTCAATTAAATTTGTGGACAAATCTATAAAAAATTGTGGATAACTCAGTGAAAAAAGTTATTGACATTTAAAAGTGAGTTATGTATAATGTTGATATGAAAGTTAATAAAGGTTGTTGAGATTTTTGAGAGAGTTGAAAAAAAATTAAAAGAATTTTGAAAAAGGTCTTGACAATGAAAAATGATTCATATATAATGTTGATATGAAAGTTAATAAAGGTTGTAAGAGCTTAGAGCTTTTATGATATATCAAACAAATTTTTATTTTATTAAAAGGAGAAAAAATTATGGAGTTCAATAGTGTTGACAATTTCGCAGCTCTTGAGGGTGAGGGTACAGCAGAGGTTACTAAGGAGAAGAAGAGCAATCCTGTAATGGAGAAGGCTCAGGCAGATTTCCAGGCTAAGCTTGCTCAGGATCCTGGTTTCAAGGATGAGGTTCGTTCAAGAGTAAACGATGTAGAGATTACACGTGCTCTTGCTTATGGTGACAAGGGTGGTATCATCCTTAATAAGGAAGGTGGAGCTGTTGTTACTAAGAATGGTAACCAGAAGGCTGGTGTTATTGAGCCTGTATCAGGTATCGTTGGATACACAGTAAAGAATGTTGGTACAGACCCTATTCCTTATGACACAGTAGTATGCCACAAGAATGATGAGGGTATCTATGTTGAGGAAGTTGTACATCGTGTACTTAATGCTGGACAGACAGCTGACCTTCCTAAGCAGTATGTAACAGCTCTTCTTTCAAGAGGTGAGTTCTCACTCAGAACAAGAAATGGTTTCCTTAAGAAGTCATCTCGTAAGGGAATTAAGACTCTTGCTGATGAGCTTAAGTCATGGTACTTCCAGGGTGACGGCATTGCTGTTAACGGTCCTGATTTCAAGTTCAACATCTCTTCTGAGACAGTTGGAGCTGATGGTAGCAAGAAGTGGGTTGTAAAGCCTGAGTTTATTGAGGCATTCGGTTCTCTTGAGAATCCTGAGGAGAAGAAGGTTCGTCAGCCAAGAGCAAAGAAGAACACATTCGACAAGAAGGATGTTGCAGCTTTCTATCTGCAGGAGCTCATCAAGAAGGAAGCAGAGAAGGCTTAAGTTTAAGAATCTTCAACTGCGAAGAACTTTACAACGAATTGAACGGAATAGACCATATAGTACCAGTTCTTTGGTACTTAAAAGAGGAACTGTACAGTTCCTCTTTTTTATTTGCATTAATTTAAGGAAGTGAGGTCAGATAATGGATGCACTTGTGAGTAGTATGTATTCTGTAATTGGTGGAATGAACTTAGGGTATTTTTTAGTTATACTAGTGATAATAACGGCTATAAAGTTTGTATTTAAGCTAACTAAAACAGCTATAACAGTATTTGTAATAGCTGTTGCTTTTAATCTATTTTGTACCACTAATGTAACAGCTCCATTACTTAATAATCAAATTATTAAGCAGAATGGTTTTATGTCATATTCATTATATGATAAGGATAACAATAGGACTATTGATAAAGATGAGATAAAGTCTGTTAAATTTGAGAATGGAGCAAATGATGTTAAACTTGTCATATCTTATAAAGATAGTTCTAAGAAGAATACTAAGATAAGCATTGATAAGAATTTAAAGGAAAAAGTAGAGGGTGTGCTAAATAGTCTTAGTATCTCTACAGAATAAATTAGGCATATTTATATTATTAAGTAAATAATTATATAAATATGGGAGGTGTTTAATTTGCCACGTATAGAATATAAGAACTGGGCTCGAAAACATAGAGCAGGCAAATTGAGTCAATATATAGGAGATGATATTAAGAGAAGGATACTTAGTAGATTAAGTTCACCTGAGAATTATCCAAGGGTAATACTTCTTGAGGGCATGCGTGGTGGTGGAAAGACCACTATGGCAAGACTAATTGCTAAGGAAATGCTTTGTGAGCATAAAGTTAATGGATTAGCCTGTGACGAGTGTTCTATGTGTAAAGAACTCAATGAGAATTTGCTGTTTGCAGACAATGGAGATGGTGTTGATAACGTACTTGAAGTTAATGTAGCTACTGATGGTGGTAAGGATGCTATTAATACTATCATTGAAGAGATGGATAGAGAGCCATTGTATGGTAAGTATAAGATTTGTATTCTTGATGAGTGTCATAGATTGACAGCGGCGGCTCAGAACGCTTTGCTGAAGAGACTAGAGGAACCTAAATCATATGAGGTTTATATCTTATGTACTACTGAAGCTGATAAGCTGTTACAGCCAATCAAGAGTAGATGCGAGATTACTCTTCATATCAAACCTGCATCAGTAGAAGATTTGACTACCAGACTTCTTCAGATATGTGAAGAAGAGAAGGTTCAGATAGGTAAGGAAGCTCTGAAAGCTATCATTAACGCTTGTGGTAGAAACCCTAGAGAAAGTATTTTAAAGCTCGAGGATTTAGCTAAGTCAAATAATTATAAAATAGACCTTGAAACAGTTCTTAGAGAGACTGGTACAGTAGAAGCTGATACATATATTGATTACTTTACAGCTATTAATAAGGGATTGAGTGATATTATTACATTTGGAAATGCACTTAAGGACCGTAACATTAGCGTTGGTGATTTTTATAAAGGTTTAACTAAGTTTGTTATATCCTGTATACATATAACTCTTGGAATGGATCTTGACCAGTATCAGAAGGATTTTATTAAGAGAGTTAAAACTTTCTTTGGTATGTACACTACTGAGGATATAGATACACTTCTTCAGATTTTGGAGTACACTAGAAAGAGTCTTAATTCAGATGATTCCATGGATGACTTACTGTTCTTAACAACTTCATTAAGAATAGGTAAGATAAAATTACTAGCAGCTGGTTTGTATAATAGGCTTGAGGATTCTGAGAGAGAAACTCGTCTAGGAAATAAAAAGCATGTTGATGAAGTAAATAAGCTTAATGAGACAAGTATTGATAAAATGCAGAATGTAGCATTGAATAACAATTTGATAGCTACAGCATTTGGGCGTGAGGTTTCAGAAGTTAATACAGTAGAAAGACCTTCATTATTCAATGATGATGAGGATGATGAAGATGATGCAGATGTAATGGCTAATGATGAAAGTTTTTTATCAGATTTGAATATATAAGCTGTCTAAATAAAATATAATAAGTAAAGAGTACCTTTGATTTGTAGTGTTGTAAGAATTAATTTTTATAGTTTAAGGAGTGATTTAAACATGAAAAAAAGCAACAGACAATTAAAGGTACTCTTTTTATGTTCTATGATGGCTTTTTCTATATCTAACACTGTTTTAGCAGCTCAATCATTGGATGAAGTAACTGCTACAGTAGCCGAAACTATAGCAGAGACAAGTGCCAGTGCACCTGGGTCAGCTGTAGAAAATAATAGTGCTAGTTATGAGTATTCAGATGCATCTAGAGAAGAGTATAAGCAGAGTGCAAACAATACCATAGCAGGTTTAATGAATGCAACTAGGCTTGATACACAGAGTAAGACTGCTGATAGGTTTAGAGAAGCAGCTCAGCCATTAGCAGCTACCATTGGACAGATACTTGCAAATGCAGTGTCTATTATAATGGGTCTAATGACATTACTTGACATTCTGTATCTTACAGCTTCACCATTAAGAGGTTTACTTGGTGGACCAGCAGGTGGACAGCCTGGCATGGGCGGTGGCATGGGAATGAACTCTGGAATGGGTGGTATGAGCTCTGGTTTTGGCGGAGGCCTTGGTGGAGGCTTTGGAATGAACAGAGGCATGGGCGGTATGTCTGGCGGAATGGGTGGCATGTCTGGTGGACAGGCTGGAATGGGTGGTCTAAGACTTGTTTCAGATGAAGCTGTGATGGCGGCTCAGCAGCCTAACAAGTATAAAGTATACTTTGGACAAGTAGCAGTTAGAAGTGTTATTAGTGGAGTATTAGTAGTACTTGCTCTTACAGGTACAATGTCTCAGATAGGTCTTAAGCTTGGTGTTATGGTAGATGGCTTCTTAAGATCAGGATTAGCAGGTATGATTGGATAAACATAATGTTTAATAGATTACGAAATGTAATGAAAAATAAGAACCGTATAAAAAGAGAGATGGTTCTTAGAAGAAGAGAAGAAGTTAATGAAATGAAGCAAGACTCAATATTCAGAGCTAAGCTTCAGTCAGATTTAGATTTATTATCTATGATTCTTATGGATGAACAGATAGAAAGTATTGATGTTGAAACAAGTGCTAAGTTCTCATCTAAGCTAGACAGTGCAATGTATGGTGCAGACATGGCAGAATTTAACACAGTCAAGAATGGAAATGTTTATAACATAAGTAGTAGAGAAATAGATATTTAAAGAAAAGAGTGGAAGAAGGATAAAGGAAAATGACAGTTGAAGAAAGATTACAGGATATATGTAATAGAACAGGACTTAGTGAGAGGGTTGTTAGAAGTGTACTTAAGGCTGAAACAGATTCAGTTATAGAGTCACTTAAGAAAGGTGAAACAGCTACATTAATTGGTAGATGTCACTTCAAACCAACAAGAAAGACAATACTAAAGGTTGGTGGTAAGCTTGGACATTGTATCAGAGTAAGTACAAAGGCTTCTACTAAGCTTGAAAATACATTGAGAGAAATGGATGATTTCGTTGAGGATAGTAATGTAATTCAGCTTAAGAGAGTTGAGGACTTGGAGCCTTCAGTAGCAATCAATCAGATTAAGGAGCTTGTTTAAGTAAATGACATATAGAACTCATAGAGAATTTGCTATATCATTTGCTTTAGTAACTAACATATTAGTATCTGAGTTACATTTAAGTTACACTGGTTACTATGTAAATCTTTTAGTAATGCTCTTAGCTTCTAAGCAGGGAGCATTATTTCCAGATTTGGATCATGATTGGGCTAACGTAAAAGAAAAGAGTGTAATAAACAAGGTAATAAATAGTATTATACACTTTACAGGTGGTAGACATAGGTCTTGGCAAACACACAGTTGGGATGTGTGGTTAATATCTTTAATAGGAGCATTAAAGATAAATAGTATACTGAGTAAAGATAATTCAACAGTATTTATATTACTGATTTTAGGATTTTGGTCTGGTTGGTTTAGTCATTTATTCAGTGATATGATGACATCAGCAGGTGTAAGGTTAGTTTGCTGGAGTAAGAAAAGTACAATAGCTCTTGTACCTAAGCAAGCTAACATGCCAAAGAATCTGATAATATCATTAATAATATTATTGATACCATTTGTGCTATTATATTTTAATATATTTAAGAGTAATGATATAGTATTTATAATATTAGTGGCATTTGGAATTACATGTGTACTTATATCTTTAATGCTAAAGAACATGAAATTTAAAACTGGTGACATATGGGAAAAGATAGTATATAAAATTACAACAAAAGTAAATGTAATTTTTACTATAATTGCAATAGTGTATCCATACATATCAAAGATTAAAGACATTGGAGGAGTATTATGAATAGGTTTAAAAAGTGTGTATGTGCATTAGGATTGATAGCTACACTATCAGTTTTTGGTGGGGCAACTGCATTTGCAGCTACCGGTGATGAGGTTAGTGGTAAGCTTTCACAGCTTAATACTAGTGTTGATGCTTCAGGAAATTTAACAATTAATGGTACATCAGCAGGTACTGTAAATACAGAACAAGCTGATGGCCTAGCTGGTATTACAATTAATGGCAAAAAATATTTTGTAACAGAGGACGCATTAAATAATATTGATAAAGCGGCTGATAGTGCTATATCAAATGTGGAGGCTAAGGCTCATGATAAGTCAGCAGCTGGTGTAAATAGCCAGTTAAATGATATAGTACAGGCATATGATATTAAGGCTGATACAGGTGGAGCGGCAACAGCACTATCAGGATTTAGGGATTTTGTATCTATTGCAGCTGGTGTACTAGTATACATTACACTTACAGTAGTATCACTTATAACTGTAGTAGATATTTTATATCTTGGAGTTCCATTTATGAGAACATTCCTTGATGGAAAGGGTGCAGATAGTAATAGTACAACCAAAGATGGTATGGCAAAGGCTAAGTATGTGTCAGATGAAGCAGCTTATGCTGTAAAGAAGGCTACAACTGGAGAAACATACCAGTCACCAGTTCTGATATACATTGGAAAACGTTTAGTATTTGTAATTATAATGGGTATAGCTATAGTACTTCTTGTAACTGGTAATATTGCATTAATTATGCAGATATCTATTAGTCTTACATCTGGTGTTATTGATATGGTATCAAACGCTTTTGCAGCTGGTCACTAAGTAATAGAAATACAGAGAAAAGGAGCTATGGGGAGTTGAAATATACTCCCCATAATTTTTAATTATGAGTTATGATTTAGATACATATTCAGATGTTCCTTATGCAATAGACAATGGAGTCACAAATAAAGTACTATTTGGAATGACAGGGTTTACAAGTGGTCTGTTAGGTATAGTAACAATGCTAATAGTATTTTTTATGACATTTGTAACAATTATTGATGTTCTGTATATATCAGTTCCATTTTTTGGTGAGCTAGCTAGAAAATATAATTGGGATGGCACTAGAGATGATAGAAAAATACCATTTGCATTAATATCAAAAGATGCTGTTAGAGCATTTGAAGAGTCCTATCAATCAGAAGCAAGTAATGGTTACAAATCAAAGATGCTAATATATATAAGAAGAAGATTCTTGTCATTTTTAAAAGTGGCTATCATATTATCATTATTGAATTTAGGTTCAGGACCAATATTAAGAATAGCATATAATATAGTAGAGCCAATGATGAGAGCATTTGGACTAATATGATTGAAAAGCAGCAACTTTAAAACAGTTGCTGTTTTTTATATTCAGTGGAATAGTGTAAATATATAATTATATTTTTATATTTGAGGGCGGAAATAATGTTTAAGAAAGTAGCAAGAGTTGTATTGATAGGCTTAACATCTGTACTACTTACCAGTTGTTCTATAGATGATATGCTAAGTGGATATGCTGATACTATAACTACTAGACTTAATTGGAATAGAGAGCAATTAACTAGGTTATATAATGCAGGTTTAATGAGTGATAATACTTATAATGAAATGTCAGATGCTATAACAAAAAGAATAAATGATTGGAGAGGTAGAACAGACATACCAGCTGATGTAACTGCAGCTATAGTAGCTAAATGTACTAAAATTGAACCTAGAGATGCTACAGAGAAGGATGAAGATGCTGATTCTGATACAGATGATGATACAGATGATGCAACAGATGGTGGTGACAATACAAATGAGGGTAAGATAGCTGAGTACCTTAAAAATTGTAATAACTCATATTTTTCATTAGGTGGTGGTAAATACAATATATTTGCAGATAAGTCAGAGCAAGAGTTAAATAAGATACTAGAGACAAACATATATACTATAAATATGAGTGAGGGAGATTTATCTGATATAATAAAAGATGTTGATGTTATTAAAGAGTGTCAGAAGGCTAAAAGTGGTTTAGATAGCGGTGATAGTGAATATGGAAATGCAGTTAAGCATTTGTATGCAAACACTGAAGATAGTAAGGTCAGCGTAGCTGAATACGTTGGACAACATTCAGGTGCAGGTGGAATGGATTTCTTTGTAGATACTAAGCACCAAACATTTTATGATGATAATAATAAATTTTATACATTAACTAATGATGCTAACAATGATACTAATTATGACCCAAGTGAAATAAATGACCCAGAAGCACATAAGGATTTAATGTTATACTCAGATAACAATGATAGTTTCCCTGTAGTAGCACTCAGACTACATGAAATAAATGATAAGGCTATAGATGCATTATTGGATGTATTGAATAGTTCACAAGCTTCATATCTTGTGGTGTCACCTCAGTTTGGAAACAAGGAAACACGTATAATAAAATTAGTTTATCCTGTTAATTATGTTAAGAGCATATCATGGGATGGAAATAATGCTTATGCTAATATAGCTACAAGTGATTTCATAAATGTTAACATCTATACATGTAAGATTGAGCTTAACAAGAAAAGTAATAGACTAACAGAACTAGAGAGAAATACACAAGAAGCAATGCTTAATGTAGTGGGTACATATAATAAAGATGCTGGTCAGAATAATTCATCTTTAGTGACATTGGGAAAGATGAATGTAGCTGTACTAGATAAAACAACTACATGTACAGGTATATTATTAAGAGACTATCTTGAATATTCATACATGCCTGGATTAATGGGGTCAGATGAGAATTTTGTAGCTTTAGGCAGGAGAGTTAGATTAAAAGCACTTGAGATTGACCCTAATGACCCTAGTAAAGCTAAGATTAGTGATTTGAATAATTTTGCAGAGTTTATAGATAGAAAAGGAACTCCTATAGCAGGAGCAGATGCAGTATCAGTTAATGATTTACTTGATTATAGGTCAGGGTCTTCTGGGCATGAGCAGACAGCTATAGTATTGTCATCAGCTAAACCTGATGGAGCCATGGAATTACAGTTAGATGATGGTACTAATGATGGAACAGGTATAACAACTAATCCAGACTCTGAGTCAAACAAGGCAGAATTAGATAAGTTAAATAAAAGCATAGGAAATAATTCTGTAGCTGAAGTTGCATACAATCCTATCTATAAAGCTAGTGAAGATGCTGGAACTACTAATACAGGTATTTTGGAGAAGGCTGGTGTTGCTGTTAATAGTGGAGTTAATGCTGTAGGAAATGGGCTTACATGGGCAGGAGGTACTATAGTGACTGCCACTGGTGACATAGTAAACTCAGCTGGTGATGTAATAGGAAACATGAGTAATGGTGTAGCTAATGTATTTGGTAGTAACTCTTTAATGAGTATAAACATTGTTAGTGCACTTGAAAATGAAGTTGGTATGTTTAACTTTTACAGTGGAAGATATACAGTTGATAATGGTGGAGTTTCATCATGGACAGAGAATACACAATCAGTTACAACATCTGGTGCTTCAACTTGGACATATACAAAGGAAGATGGAAGTTTAGCTAAGGATGAGTGGTTGGCTATACCTGATAATAATGATGTTTGTCATTTCTTCCATTTTACAGGTACAGTATTGGATGTAAATACTAAGGTAAATGGTTATCCAGTAGATGAAAGTGGTAGAGCACATAGCCCATTTGGAAGCAATGCATTATTAACTCTAACTACACCTGATGTAGTAAATTCTAAAATTGTTACTAGTAAGGATTCAAATACTAAGAGTACAAGTACAAGCAGTAGCAGTAGTAGCGTTGATGAGGATTTAGAAGCTAATGAAGGTACTGGACTATATAAAACAGAGTATAGTAGCACTATATATCCTATAGTAACATTCCCATTTTCTAATGATGCTAATAGTGTTTATGTAGATAAAGCAGATGGTTCTGATTTAGGAACTGATAATTCAGTAGATGTGTTCTATGGAATATTTGTAAATGCAGACTTGAATAATAGTATGCTATATAGTGGTTGGATTAAGGGCGAGGACCAAGAGTCAGGTAACTTAGCTTGGTGGAATAACTGGCTTTCAGTTAATAAATATAACTATAGAATAGATGAGAGAGCTCTTGAAGAGTGGCTAGAAATGAATTTGGCAGATTATGTGTTTGCTAAGGATAAAGATACCATTATATTAAATGTAAAGACACTAGAGGTTATACAGAATAAGATTAATAAGACGGGTAGAATTAACTTTGTTAATTTAGTTAGAGGATTTACTATAATATTAGGATTCTTAGCAATTATAGATGCACTTTTATTGTTAGCAGCTTGGGCAATAGATACTCAATTCTCTTTTAGTTTTAAGTTAATGCCTATAATAAGTTTTGGTAAATGTGTAGCAGTTACAGATGCTGATGAAATGGCTTCTGTAAACACTAGAGATATAAAGTATCTTACATTTTCTGGTGTATTAGCTAGGGCATTAATAATGATTATGCTTGGAGCATTTATAACACTCACTGATGTGATAACAACACTTGGTAAGATTTTGAGTGTAGTAATGACATTAGTAGATTTCTTTATAGGTATGATAACAGGTAGATAAAATGGTTAGACAGTTGAAAGTAAAAATAATATCATTGGCATTGATTGCAGCTTCCTTTATAGGTTTAATTGCTCCTGTAAATACAAAAGCATTAAATTTTGGAAGCAATATTGGAACAAGTGCTGGTTTAGGTTCTCCATTACTTAATGAAGCTTCTTGGGAGACAGAGGATTGGGATCCATGGGAACTAGTAACATTTGGAGTATTCTGTAGTAACTTTCCAATTCCTTTCTTGGATGATTATCAGTCAGCATTTCAGGTTGGACATGGTGGTTCAGAGGGTAGAGGATTTGAAGCTCTTAAGTTTGGAGCTTCATCTGATGCTCAATCTGAGAAGATACTTAAGAGTATGCTAGCTTACTCTATAGGTATGCAGAGTAAGTCTCTTACGAAAATAAAAGTTGCATGGCATGACATTGATGTAGATAATAAGTTTAATGATACAGTTAATGGAAAAGCAATAGGTGAATGGAAAGATGAAGATGGGCAGGATGCTCAGGTTAAGAACCTATTCTTTGATAAAGTGGGAGACTCATCTGAGGGATATGCAAATGTTTCAGAAACTGGTGAGCAGAATATAGATAGTTTCTATGGAAATGCTGGTATATGGAATAATCATGTGAATATAACATATGCTAAGAAAATGAGACTTCCAGAACTTTATATTGTATCAGGTGGAACTGTTAAAACAGTCTTTGACTATAGGGATGGATATGATTTGCAGACATTTTCAGCACTAGTAATTAATGCTATAAACAATAACAAATATGGAAGCACAGTAAAATCAAATGTAGATTCATTTAAAGACTACGGATTATACTTAGATTCGTTTGGAAATATAGTTGCAAATAGTGGAAGTAAAGTTACAGTAATTGTACCAGCTTGTAATAATCAGCATTTAACAAAAGATAAAAGGTACAATCTATTAACTTCTACATATATGCAGGGTAATTATATACAATATTCTGGTAATAGTCTTATTAACTCAGCTTATGGACAGAGTGGGGCTGGAGCAGCAGCTGCTCAAAAACAGGACTACGATATATCATCATCTTTAATATGTAAGGTTAATGATAATAGTATTGGTGGAAAGACAATAGCTTTTAGTGATAGCTCATTAATATATTTTGAAGAAGCTAAGAATAAAATTAAGTCTGGAGAGAGTTCAGATAAAGCATTTGAGGATTTGATAAAATCAGATTTTTCAGATATATCAGCTGGAAATAATATAACAGACTTAGTAAATAAAAGAATAACAAAGGACAGTCTAAATGGAGTAAAATTTAAGATAGAACCTATAGCTGCTTATAAAGGTAGTAATATATTTGATTCAGCAGCAACATGGCTTGGACAGGATAGTTCAGTAGCTGATTCTATTCCTAAATTAGTGATAGGAAGTGGATTAGTTTCTAACTGGTATCCTATGAATACAAATGTAAAAGTGCTGAACTCAATATTTACATATAATGGGGCTTCACAACTTTTAGGTGGTAGAGATGGTAGGGATGTAACATACTTAGCTCCTAATACAAATGAAAAAGAAATAGCTAGATATACTAATTATGCATTAAAGTATCTTGATGTAAATAAGACATCAGCTATTGATGGTGGTGATTATGCTATACCTAAACAAGCAGATTTTTTCAATACAGTAAAGTCGACTAAAACATTATCTGCATTAGCTACAGCCTTATATACAAATGAGAGTACTGTAGATAACACTATGACTTCTTTAGCAACCAATCGTAATCCTTTTACTCTTTATACTTTTTGGGAGAATACAGTTGAGAATAAAGATAAAGTAACAAAGAAGTTTAATGATAACGAAATGCAGAATGTAAATACTGCTCCGATGAGAATAGGAGCTGTATATCAGTTAAACTCTAACATGCAGACAGCTATTAATGTTCTTGGTGTTGTAGAGGGAACAGAGTTTGCATCATTTACACCTTGGATATACTTAAGTTATCTTGATTTCTATGGTATTATAGATGGACAAAGTGCATACGACGAAGCATTATTTGCTAATAAGGATGTATATAATACATCAGCTGAAAAGCTGTTTGAAGGTGCAGTTCTTGGTGAGGAAGAGAAGAAAGCAGCTATAACTGATTATACGTTCAAGTTACTTGACCCTCAAGCAGGTAAAGAGTATAGGCAGGAACTTGTAGATAATTTCTTAGAGCAGTTTATAGTTACTGAGTACAATAGAATAGCATTTGGTTCTGATAGTGTTAAATCTGGTACAGTTAGTACAAATAGTCAGAGCAATTTCTTAAAAATGCATTCTATATATGAGAATGTAATTGTAGGTATATTAGCTAAGTTCTACGTTCAGAATATAGTATTAGTTATTTTAGTAGTACTGTTATTATCAACTGGATTCAGTATATTATCAGGTAAAGGTTTAGGTGGCATCTTTGGTGGTGTATTGTTAATGTTAATAGCATCATTAATGCTTCCAGTTACAGTTGATATGCTTCCTTATGTATGTAATAACATAGTACAGGGAATGTTTAGCCCTTATGAAACATATTGGTCAGTATCTCAAGAAATATCTAATCAGCAGGTTACAAGTAAATCTGTAGGAGCTGAGGATGATGCTGACGCGGCTGAGGTAGACAGCTATATAAAGATGCTAAGTCTAAATCAGTTAGATAGAACATTGTTTATAAAGAATGATATCAGTAAGAAGATAGTTGAGAATATTGAGGGAATTGATTATAGTGAGTTACAGAGATTAAAATCTACTCAGTGGCTATTACCAGTTCTACTCAGGCAAGTGAGTCAACAGAACGGTAAAGCTGATTATGTAAGTGTTCCAGTTGGCGATGCACTTAGAAATGCAATGAGTATCTATTGGTATTATAGAGATAGCAATACTGATACATCTATAATTCAAGATATAGAGAATAACAATAATATAGAAGCTGACTTAATCAAGTCTATGGAGCCTGGTGAGTCAAATACAATGTCTGGAAAGGATATAGCTTCAGTAGATACAAAGAAAGCTATGTTTGAGGGATATAAGGATACATCAATAGATGATAATGACATTGTAGGTATAAATTATGACCATCATGCTAAGAGTAGAATTAAAGATGATACAAGTAATGTTCATACATATTTCTATTTACTTGGACATACAGGATTGGATATACCTGACCCTGTTGCAGTGACAGGAAGTGAGGAATTAAACACAGAGACTTGGAATAAATATGCTGAGTATATAAAGAGTAATAGTAGTAATTCAAGGTTTGATTTCTTTAAGAATAAATACTTTGATACTTATGTAAACGATATTAGTAATTATAATTTTTATAATAATCCAGTTCAACAAGAGTTTGGTTACACATGGATGACTGAAAATACTATTCCTTATTTCTATGCATCAGTTAAGGATAGTTTTGATTTGAGTCAGTCATTAGGTCAGTTAATTTATCTACTACAAGGTAGAGTAGGAACTGTATATGTTAGAGATGAGTATGGTGAAGAAACAGATCAGATCTATGTAGATAGATTTGGTAGACAGATGGAAAATACTCATAAGTCATTTATGATTGATTATACAAATGGTCAGATTAAGGACTTCCTTGATATGCAGGAAATGTTTACAAATGTAATTCCTTATATGTATAATCTACAGGTATTAACAGCAGGCAATGATGATGGAACTGGTATACTTGGGGATGGTTATTTAGGAACTGATTATCCAGTATATAAAGACAATAAGAAGTATTGGTTATTTAGATGTAACTGGGTTACTAAGATAGTAGAAAATAGATATTATGCTGGTAAACAAACCATAGGCTATATAGATGCAGATGGAAAGCATTTAAGAGCTACTATAAATGGTGGATTAGATCCTAGTAACTATTCTAAATATCGTGATATGGTATTTAGTGAAGCTCAAATGGAGAAAATGGGGCTTACAGAGAAAGATTTATCAAATGTAGAGACTTCAATACTTAAGGTAAATGCAGCTACTGAAGAGGATTGGACACTTCTTCTTAATTATGCAAATGTAAATAATATGAAGGCTGAAGTTCTATATAGACAGATGGCATTGATAGCTAGTATGAACTTCAATAAAGAGTTCTCTGGTGGAAATAGTTTAACATCTAGGGCTCAGTTATATCCTGTGAATTTAGACCTAAGAAACTTATCATTTGATGCTGTAATGAAATTAATAGTATTGTCAGCTACAAATGCTCCTGTAACTACAAGTAGTACTGTAATAGGAGTATTAAGTACATCAGGATTGCTTGCAGCAATAGTATTATTGCTTGATGCATTACTTATAGGATCTCTTCTGATGTTCTTTAGAGATTTAGCTGTAGCAGTATTGACTATAATGTTGTTACATAGACTTATAGTAAAGACAATTAGTAATGAAGGTAAGGCTACAGTTTTATTAGGAACTCTGTTTACTTATATAAAATACGGTATAATGACGGTTCTTTATTATTCAGTATTTAGTTTCTTGATGGTTGTATCTGCACCTGATGAAGTATTACATAAGGCTAATATATTAAGTAAGTCTACTGGTGTAGTAAGTGTATATGTTCAGTTGTTTGTAGTGCTTATAGCAACCTTGGCTTATATATTTGCTATAATTAGAGGAGTAATAGTATTCAGCTGGGAACATCCAGATGATATGGGATTTGAAGCTCATATGTCAATGATTAGGGGCGTTATAGGAAGAACTAAAGAAGTTGCAAGCGGTGTAGGTAGATTTAGAGAGTCATTCTCTAAGAGAGCAAAAGAAACAAGTGCATCAAGTTCTGGTGGTTCATCTATTAATCCATTTGGTAGTTCATCAGGTTTTGGTAGTTCATTCAGTAAGAGTAAGGCTAACAGTTCAAGTGAGTCTGATGACGATGATACAAAGAGCTCAAAGAGAAGTAGAAAGTCTAGTGATGGTAGTTCAGGAGCTAGTACATCTGAGGCTTACAAAGGTAAATCTGGTTATACAAATGTAAATGCAGTTGATACAAGTAGGAAAGATTCAGATGCTATAGATAAGATGATTCAGAATGGCGAAGCCAAACAGTCTGGAGCTGGAAATGGGCAGTCACAAAGTGGAGGTGTTGTCAGTGAGGCTCCTAAGAGTGGTGAATATAAAGGTTAAATAAAGCCAAACTGAGATAGAAGAAGCAAGATAGGGTTCATTCTATCTTGCTTCTTATTATTTTATAGGAGATTTAGTATGAATAGTGAAAGACGTAGAATAGACAGACAAGGCAGGCAGTTTATTCCGATGAACGTAGAGGGTGGAAACTATGATGATAAGTTTATAAATCCTCTAAAGATACTGGTCATTGTTGGAAGTAGTATAGCTACTGTGGTGATTGTACCATACTTAATACATAATGATAATTTAACAATATTGGGCAGGATAGTGCTTACGCTAGTATATTTAACTATTGTGATCTATATATACAGATATATAGTATTTGAGGAAAAATACTATTATAAAATGTATAAGAAGATGCTCACTTATTCAAATCCTACTACTGATGTGTTTTGGAATATAACTCATATAAGACATACACTCAAGGGAGATTTAATAATGTTCTCTGATGGTAAGGTTGGAGTTTTGTTTAAGCCTGAGAGTGGGTCAATGATAGGTCGTAATAGAGAGTTTAGAGAGAATCATTTTGATGCTTTATCTGATTTCTATAGAGAAGTAGTAAACAGAGGGTTAAACTTTGTTCAGCTAAATATGATGGAAGAAGCTAGAAATGATACTCGTATACCTTATTTAGAGAAATTAATAGCTACAGAGAAAAATCCAAGTATTAAAAAGATACTTGAGGTAGAGTTAGGATATATTAAGAGTATAACAAGAGCAACTCTGTATGAGACAGATTACTTCTTAATTTATACAGATAAGCCTGAGAGAATAGATTATATACTTGATGATGTAAATGATTGTGCATTTATATTGTTAGATGGAGCATATGTAGGATATGATATATTAGATGCTTCAGAGATAATAAGATTACATAAAGAGATATTTGGAGTATCATATTTTGACTATAATCAAGCTACCTTAAATGTATTTAGAGAGCTAGATATAGATAAGGAACCAGTTCTAAATATAAAGAGAATACACTTGAGGAATGGAAGAGTTGTAGAATTAACGGATAGAGATGTTTCGGTTATAAAAAATGTAGCTAGTTATATAAAGAATGAAGGCATTAATCCTAATGAAATTTCTATTCTTAGTGCTTTAGGAAGTAATAAGTTTAAAGAAAGTTATGAGGGTAATAAAGATTGGGGTATTGATTTAATGGCTTTCAATAAAAAGGAAGAAACTCCAGTAGAAAGAAATAAGTCAAGTTTAACTAAAGAAAAGGCACCTAGTGTAAAGAGAACAGCACCTGTACCTGTACATTCAGAGAAAACAGTGACTAAAGCAGTTAATAAACCTAAGTTCTCATTGCATAAGAAAGAGGAAAAGGCATTTGAACAAGTAGATATAGGTGATATAACAGACATAGAAGAAAATAATACAGACAATAATGAAGATGATGAGATTATTGATTTTTAAGTAAGGAGCAGAAGAGAATATGAAAGTAATTATATCGGGTGGTCAAAAGACTGAAAATATCACTAATGCAATGATAAAGCATTTTCAATCTTCAGTAAGTATAGGTAATCTTAACTATTTGGATGAGCTAAAAGACTATTTGGATAGAGGAGATACATTTGATAGATTGATAGTAATGCAGCAGTCAATTACTCATAACGGTGAGATTGAAGATACAAGTGAGATTGCTAATATACTTGATAACTTTGTTGATATAGTTTCACATGGTTTAGAGAAGCAAGAGATAATATTTATTTCTACTGATGAGGATTTAGCAGAGTTAATATATGGAATAACATTTTCTATTAGTAATAGAGCTAAGGTATTATTATATCAGGAAAATGCTCCTTTTAAAACATCATTCTTTAAGAGTTGTGTTACAGTTGATATTAATAATATTGATGAGAGTGTTCAGCTCAGAGGATTAGAGTATAAGCCTAAGGATTTAGTATATGAGTCTGAAGATTCAGAAGAGTTTAAGAATGAAGATTCAGAAGATACTATTGAAAATGCAGATGTACCTGATAATTTTGAGAGTGAAGGTTTTGATAATACAGATGATTTTGGATTAGATGGAGATGGCTTTGGAAGTACAGGAGCTGATACATCAGATGAATTTGGTAATACATCAGATAATGGAGATATAGGAGGTTTATTTGGAGATTTATCTGATGTAGATGGTTCAGATGAATTTGGAAACTCAGATGGACTTGATGATTTAGGTGATGGGCTTGGAGATGAATTTGGAAGTTCAGATGAACTAGGTGAGTTTGGAGATAATCTTGATGATGGTCTTAATGATGGTCTTAAAAGCTCAGACAATTTCGGAGATGAGTTTGGAGATTTAGGGGATGAGCTGAATGGGAGTTCAGGTGGTACAAATGAAAATGCAGATGAACTTGATGATTTTGAATTAGATGCACCAAGTAAAACAAGTGATTCAGATGATTTTGGATTAGATACACCAAGTAAAGAGGATGACTCAGATAATTCATTAGATAGTTTAGATGGTTCAGACTCAGGTGATTTTAGTTTAGATACACCAAGTAATGGAAAAGCAGACAGTGATGATTTTGGTTTAGATGGTTCAGAATCAGATGATTTTGGTTTAGATACACCAAGTAATGAAAGTGGTTCAGATGATTTTGGTTTTGATGGTTCAGATGATTTTGGACTTGACACTGGTTCATCAGATAGCTCAGATGATTTTGGTTTAGACGACTCAAGCGATATGAATGACAACTTTGGAATGAGTGATTCAGAGCTTGATATTGATAAAGAAGCTAGTCTTGATGATTTTGGTTTTGAAAGTTCAAGTAATGAGTCAGATAATCAAGGTATAGATAACTCAGATTTGTTTGATGAGTCAAATGATGTAAGCAATGAAGTCAATAAACATTCAGAAAATGCAGATGAAATGAATGAAGCTGACTTACTGGATATTGATGATACAAGTAGTAATAATAGTGAGAGTAATGATTTTGGAAATGTAGATGATTTTGGAAATGCAAATGAGGTTGAGAATAATAACATACCTAATAATGTTAATGCTAATGTTAATGCTAATGTACCTACAGTTGTAAATCAAGCACCTCCTAAAAAGAAAGGTTTCAGTTTATTTGGTAGAAAGAATAAGCAACCAGTTCCAAGACCTGGTGTACAGAGACCTGATGCACAAAGACCTGGGGCTCCTGTAAATAATAATGTTCCAGTAAATAATGCAGTACAGAGACCTAGTGTTCCAAGACCTGGTGTTCAGAGACCTGGAGCTCCTGTAAATAATAGACCAGCTGTACCTAATGTAAATAATCAGGTTAATAGAGTTCCTAGTCCTGCAGGACAAATGAATAATAACTCAGCAAATGATGATAAGGCTAGAATAGTTGAGTTATTAAGAGCATATAAGTCAAGAGGAAATACAATAGTATGTTCTGGAACTAAGGAAAGTGGTACAAGTACATTGGTTGCTAACTTAGCTAATGTAATAGCAGTTAATGGCTATACAGTTTTAGTTGTAGACCTTGATTACAATGGAAGAACTCAGTGTATTATAAATAGTGAGTTATTTAATAATATACATGAAGCTGACCCTAATATGAATGGTTTAAGATATGCTTTAAATAATAAGAGTGGAGACCTTATAGGTTACACAATGCCAGTTAAGGAAGGTTACAATGTATTAACAACTGGTCTTGGAGTAGATTTACAGAAGCTTGAGGATGTAGTTAGGGATCCAAGAAACATAAGAGATTTCCTTTATACAGCTAAAGGTCAGTATGATTTTGTAATATTTGACTGTCCTTTTGAAAAGTTAATCAGAGATTTTAAGGATATAGCTCTTAACATAGATAACATTGTACTTGATTTGGAGCCAGATAGCAAAGACTTGATTGAGTTTATGATGATGTTATGTAACGTTGAAGATGTTAAGGTACGTGAGTTATTATTTAATAGAGCAGGTATTATATTTAATAAGTATGTAAAACATAAATATGTGCTAGGTAAGAAAAATCCTACACCAGTTCAGATGCTTAAGAGCATTGATGAGATTGTGTATAACATAACAGGATATTCACAGGAATTTTATAAGATGCACATAATAAATACAATACCTTCTGATGAGAGATTTGAAGATTTCATGTTTAGCAAGAAGTTTATAAGTGATACTCCTGAGGGAATGAAATTATATCTGAATGTTTTAAGGTCAATACTTGAGAATTATTAAGGAGCAAGATAAAATATGAATTATTCAGTTAATATAGATTTAGATGACTATAGTAAAAAGAGTATTGAGGATACAGAACTAGATAGTTTAAGGGATTCTACAGTTATTGTAAAGCTTGACAATGAATCAAATGCTAAACTGTATGAATATTATTGTACAGTAAAGAATCTGATAGTCAATAATAATAAGGTTGTTGTTCTATTAGATGGCGATAAGTCTAGGATTCGTAAGCAGATATGTATGCTGATGGTATCATATAATAAATATGATATATACAGACTGGAAGATTTTAGTATTGTTGATAACAATTACATATCTACAATACTAAATAGAAATCCTGGTTTTGAAGAGGTTGAGACATTTATAGATAAAGATGTAGCCTCTGGTGGAAAAGTTAATGAGCTGTTGACTGAAATTTCTAGTAATATAACGAAAGGAAATTTTGAAGATAATAATAAGCTGTTGGCTGAAAATATAAACATAGTTGAGTCAGTAGTAAATACTATGGATTATATGAGACAGGTTACAGATGCTTCAAGTCAAGCTTTTAATAACACAGTTGGAAAGCTTAGAGCTGATTTAAAGAGTAAAGATGCTGAGATTGAAGAGAAAGAGCATACAATAAATGATAGTAAGTTTAAGATTAATCAGTTAAAGAACTCTTTGACAGAAGCTAATGAAGAAGTATCTAAGTATAAGAAGTTAGCTAACACAGCTTCAAATACTAATGCAGCTTTAATAAAGTATGATACAATAGATTTATTAACTAGAAAAGTTAGAGTTGGTTCAATACTATATTTTAAAGAGATAAGCAAGCTGAGATATATAAATACGTTTGTAGATACCCTAGTAGAGCTGTTAAGTGGTAAAGAAAGACTTAGAGTAAAGTTATTAATCTATGATAATAATTCTAATTTCAATATTTACAAACCTTTGAACTGTGTGGATGCTAGAGGTTACAATGAACAAAAAGATTTATTCTTATCGGATAAAATGAATAAGAAAGTAGTAGTTGTTGAACCAGCTTCATTCATTCTTAATGATATGGTAAACTGTGATTATGATGTTTTAATCATATATGATAGGTTAAGAATGAAAGATGATTTAGTAAAGGGTGCTATAGTAACAAAATATTACGTAGTATCAAGTAAGAATGAGTTTGAAAACCTTAAGAATGACAGTCCTAATATTCCTAATAGTGATATTATAGGACCTCCTGAAATTGGAAACGGCATTATAGGAATACCTGAGGTTGATAAGAAACATTTAAGTACATCTAAATCATTGGTACAGGCTACATATATGAGGATTGAAAATCCTTGTGTAAAAGGTCAGAACATAGTAAATAGTATTTTTGAGCGTATAAATGTTAGAGAGCTTAAGAATAGATAAGTAGGTTTATATGTTTGGTAAAAAGAAGAAAAATAAAGATACTGTTAATAACAATATAAATAACAGTATAGCAAAAGAGAATAACAGTAAAATAAAGATTAAGAAAAAATCTAAATTAGCTGGTAAGCTTGATATGTATGATATGATACTAGCTAATTTATATGCTGGAAGTTCTATAATAGATACAGATAAGCAATTAGATAGGTCTCATATAGACATAGGGTTCAGTAATATAACATCTGAGAAGCTTATTATTAAATACTTCTTGATAAACGGATTACCTGACTGGCTGGAACAGAATCTGTTCTCTATGATAAGAGAAAATTGTTTATTACCAGGTGTAAGAATTAACTTCAGTATATATGGTGAGCCTCATAAAATAAACTGGGATTCTCCAGAGATGAAAAATAGAATGACTATTTGGAAATCATTCTCTGAGATGGAAGAGAGTAGCTCAGCATTTGATTATAGAAAAAATCGTAATGAGATGCTAGCTAGAAAGAGAATAGTTGATTCTACAAGTTATTTGAATGAGGCTGAGCTAGACCAGAAGAGGGCTACAATAAAAACCAGTTTTGTAATTGAGATAGCTTGTAAAAGAGATAATGAGTCTTTGATGAACATGGACGAAAGCATAACAAAGCTTAAGAGATTATGTAAGAGTCATGATATTAAGATTTTAGAACTTAGAGTTAACTTAATAGACTGGATACAACAGCTTGCAATACTAAGTATGAGAACAACTAAAGAAGTTTATAGACGTATTACAAAGAAGATACTTACAGATGATATATTAGCAAACTTCAATAGTTATAGACAAGGTCGTATAGGAGATGGTGGTACACCATTAGGAATAGATGTACTATCTAATGTTCCTGTTCTTAAGCAATTTAAAGCAGACCCTGATGCACCTGAAAATGTACTGATATGTGGTGGTACAGGTAGTGGTAAGTCAATGTTTGTTAAGAACTTACTAACATGGCTGTTAGAGGACTTTGTAGTAACAGTTCTTGACTATGAGGGTGATGAATATACTAATATAGAAAATTTAGTTTATTCAGGAAATAGTAATGATGCTGTTAGAGTTTCAATGGGTAATGGTGATAGTTGTTATTTTGACCCTATGGAGATAGGTGATTTGACAGGTGAGCCAATTATAGATAACTCTTTAAAAAAAGTAGCTGTTGATTGTATCCTTTCAACTTTTAAACTTATCATAAGTGGTGGTGAGGAGCTTGATAAGTGGGAAGATAGTGTCTTAAATGAAGCTATTAAGAGAGTTTATGAAGATCATGGAGTCTATGAGGATAAAAACTCATGGCATAGGTCTAAGGGATTAAGAATTAAGATGATATATGAAGAGCTGTGTGACATGGTTACATCTCAGGAGTTCTTGGATGATAACATGGATGATGTTAAGCATAAAGCAGCTGTGAATATAGTTGAGTCTTGTTCAGCTTTCTTTGAAGAGGGTGGTATTAAGTCTGATACATTTAAGAATCCAATAAACATTGAAGATTTAAAGAATTGTCGTTTAATAGTATTCAGTTTTGGACAGAATGGTGCAGCTGCTTCACAATCAGATCCTATAATATTAGCTTTAAAACAGTTGAGTGTAGCAAACTTAACTATTCAGATTTCTAACTACTGTAAATATTATAGACATTGCTGTAATGTTAAAATTTGGGAAGAGTATCAAAGATGGGGTGACATTAAAGGTTCTGAAGAGATTATAGGTAATGCTATTACTGGTGGACGTAAGCGTGGTGATGTAAACTTTATAATAACTAATGACCTTAATGCTATACTTGATAATGATATTAAGATTAACACTAGGATAAGAGATAATCTTACAGGTTATATAGTAGGGTACATACCAGATTCTAGAGTAAGGGATAAGTTTTGTGATGACCTTAACCTAGATGAGATGAGGCTACCTTTAAAATTGATATATACTGAAGGTTCTAAAAAGTACAATAAGAAAAAGAAGAAGTTCTATATTGAGAATAGATATAAGTTTGCATTTTGTGTAATAATGCTGAATACTGGAGAAAAGGCTATTGTAAAGGCTATGGTACCTCAAGAGATACTTAATTCCAAGCTATTTAGAACTGGTGTTGATGTAATTAAAAAGGAGAATTAAATGTTATGTACCTGTTGGTTACATTAGTAATGATGATATTAGTTTATATAGCTTCTTTCAAAAGTGAATTTGACAAAGATAAGATGAGTAAAGCATCATTATTTATAGGTTTATGTCTTGTAGGATTGATATTAGCAATGGTTTTTTAATATGAGTGATAGAGATATAATTTTAAATAATAGAAACAAAGGACAATTTGAAAGCGGCTTTGGAGATGATAGTATGTCAGATGATTTTGGTTTTGGAGATGATAATTCATTTGGAGACCCATTTGGTGACCCATTTGGAGACAGCAGCTCAGGTGGATTAAACAATTCTGGTGGTGGTAGCTCTGATGGATTTGGAGATTCAAGTGGATTTGGAGATTCAAGTGGATTTGGAGATTCTGGCAGTGACCCATTTGGAGACCCATTTGGAGACCCATTTGGTAGTAATGGAAACAATAATGGTGGAGGAATAGGTCTTACAGGTGGTAGTGCTAATTCATTTGGTGATCCTTTTGGAAATAATGGTTTAAGTACAGGTTTCAATGATTTCAATGGTGGAATGAATGGATTAGCAGGGGTAAATGGACAAGCTCAAGCAGGTCCTGATAGAGTTGGTCAATTTATGGATGCTACCACAGATAGTGCATCTGGGGCTTTTGAAGTAGTAAAGGATATAATTAAAAGTTTTTCTGTAAGGAATTATGATGATTGGGCTATATACAGTAGTAACTTATTAAAGACATCACTTGGTGTTGGTGGTGTAGGAACTTTCTTAGGTATATGTGGTATATTTGGTGGTATAGACTTTCTACATTTTAGTGGATTACCATTAAATTTAATTTTAGGAGGTTTAACATCTGCTGGAGCATCATTAGTTGGAATAAGTGGTGTAGCTTTAAAGCTTATGAATGTAAGTGATGCATTTGATGAGGCTGAAGCAAATGGACCTATATACACTGATGATGAAGTTGATACTGAAGGATTTTATGATGGAATGAATGAGGATCCTGAAGTAAGCAAGTATACAGAGGATGAAGAGCAGAGTGATGATGCCTTTGATTTTGATAGTATACTTAGTGAGCTAGATGACTCTTTGCAAGATAACAGTGAAGAGGAAAATAATTCAAGTAATGAAGCTGATACACTTAGTCCTGATGATACAGAGACAGATAGTTATGATGGTAGCTTTTTTGCAAGGCTAAAGGATAGAGGTAAAACAGTTACTAATCCATTAGATACTGTACCTGCTGATGTACCAATAATAAACAGAAAGTTACTTTATGATTTATTTGTATCACCTGCTTTCTTTAAGGTTAATACACCTGATTTTACAAAGATAACTACGCATGATTCTGATGAAGAAGTGTTTAAGGATGCAGAGACAAGGTTGCTAAATTCTTATGCATCTGCAGCTGGTAAGAGTCTTGAAGAAATGGATGCTGGTGCATACTTAGACTCTTTCACTGAATCAATGTATGCATATAAGTTTGTATTTTCAAGAATAAATAAACTTAGAGTAACAGCTAAGAATTTATCTGAGGAAATTAAAGGATTCTTTAGAGATTTCTGTGTAGACTCTCCTAGAGATTTAGATGAAATAAATGTAGATGTTGAAGTCAATGGAAAGATGTTTGACATTACAGTTTCTAAGAAAACACCTAAAGATATAATTACTCTTGGTGATTGTATGCAGGTTCCAAGTGTAAAAGAGTTTATACTTGATGAGTCACATAAGTTACCTATGATAGCAGGTATAAGTGACAAGGGAGAGCCAATAGTTATAGATGCTAAAGGTTATGACTCAATGTTGATAGCTGGTAAGCCTAGGTCTGGTAAGTCATGGTACTTAAATAGTATAGTAATGTCATTACAGGTATTTAACTTACCTACTGATGTTCAGTTCTTGTATATAGACCCTAAGGAAACATACTTGTTTAAGTGTTTATCAATGATGCCTCATAGCTGTGGCTTACATAAAGTTGATGATGCACTAGAAGTTTTGGATGATATTATTAATAAGGAAGCTCCTAGAAGAAAGAAGTTACTTATTGATAATCAGTGCGATACTATATGGGAATTAAGAGAGAAAGGTATTCAATTACCTGTACTGTATATAGTAATTGATGAGTACATGTCATTGATGAATTACTATAGAGATAGAGCTTCAGAATTAAATGATGCTCTTAATGTAATAATTACTCAGTTCCCTTCACAAGGTATAAAGATATTATTTGTACCTCATAGGTCACAGGGTGTTGTTAATAAGACAGCTAGAACTTTGATAAGTTTCTCAGCAGCTGTAAGATGTGATAATAGTGTAGTTAGAGAAACACTTGATATTAAGAATTGGGATAGAAACCTTGTATCTCAAGGTGATATAGCTTTATCATTAGGAAATTCAAAAGCTCAGTTCGTAAGAGGTATGGGTATTGGTTTAACTGATGAGGAAAATACAGTAATCATAAAGAGTATAGCAAAGGCATTCTACAAAATGAGAGTAGAAATTCCTGAAATGTATACAATAGGTATTGGATACAATAGGGATGAGGATTACATAAGGAAAGAGCTTGAGATTGATAGTGGTACCAGTTATGAAGTTCAGTATGATGCTACTAAAGTAAAGAATGAGCTTGATAACATTTAATAAGTACTGAGTTAGGAGATGTATTTTGTTTGGGTATACTGATTATAATAATTTAGCATTTGGAATATCTTTAGGAGAAGTTGAAGAGGTGCTAGATTATGTAAATGAGAACAATTTAGAAGAGGAAGAAGAAAAACAGAATACATCTAATAACTCAGGTGAGTTAAATGGTGCATTTGCTGTTTCTACTAATGCTAATATGAATGAAGAAAATAAAGTAAGAAATGAATATACACCTGAGATTAAAGATGATGAGACAGATGTTGAGATAAATGATACAGATGAATCTGAGGAAGGTTCAGAATTTGATTTTGACTCTGGCGACGATGATGAAGATGAGTTTGAATTTGACGATAGTGATGATTCAGACGAAATTGGATTTGAATCAGATGATGAAGATGAGTCAGAAGGTAATGACGAGATTGAATTTGATGATAGTGATGAGTCAGAAGATAATAATGTAGAGTCAGATGATACTGAAGAAGATTCAAGTGAATTTGATTTTGACTCTGGAGATGATGATGAAGATGACTTCGGATTTGAAGAAGATTCTGAAGATGAATGTGATGAGTCAGATGAGATAGTATTTGAATCAGATGATGATGAAGATGATATAGGGTTTAATGAAGATGAGCAAGAGAAAGAAAGATTAAGGCTTGCAGAAGAACAAAAGAGAAAAGAGCAAGAAGCTGAAAAACTAAGACAAGAGCAGATAAGAAAAGAGCAAGAAGCTGAGAGACTAAGACAAGAGCAAGAGAAAGAAAGATTAAGACAGGAAAATCTCAGAAGAGAGCAAGAGGCTGAAAGATTAAGACAGGAAAATCTCAGAAGAGAGCAAGAAGAAAGAGATAGACAGGAAAGAATAAGACAGGAACAAGAGAAAGAAAGATTAAGACAGGAAGAACTTAAAAGAGAACAGGAAAGTAAATTAGAACTCTCTAATAAAGAATTAGAGATTCGTTTAAGAGAAAAAGAACTTGAAATGAAACAAAAAGAGCTTGAGTTAAGAGAAAAAGAGCTTAAGCTAAAAGAAATGGAGTCTAGGTTAAAGGCTCAAGAGGCTTCAAAAGGAAATTCAAGTTCTAAGGAAGTAAGTAAAGAACCAGTTAAACGTAAGTTACTTCCTAATGAAAGAATAATAAATGGCAAGATAGTTAAGTTAAAGGCTTCTAAACAAGCTACAGTGAATAATAAAAAAGTTGTTAAGACTGTAGAAACTAAGAAGAGTAGCATAGATAAAACAATGTATTCGGAAATGAGCAGTGAAGTGCTTATGAAGTATGTTAAAAGATTTATGTTAGGTAATGGTATAGAAAAGCACGGAATAAGTTCTGAGTTACTATGTGAAGAGTTTGGAACAGATAATATACAGAGATTACTTGTAAAGAGTTATCTTATAAAGTTACCAGACAAAACATTAACATATAATTTTTAAGCATTAGGAGTGTGAATGAAAAATATGAGAAAAAGTAGATTGATTTTAAGTAGTTTAATTTTATCCACTTTGGTTACAGCTTGTGGTACTAATTATGATTATAGTCAGATACCAACTGATAATGTACTTAGTAAGCAAGAAGTATCTGACTATTATGCAGAGCAGATGAGCTACAAAAATGTAGTTAAGCGAGCTATAATGAATAAAGATACAATAAAGTGGAATGCAGTACCAGAGAATTTACAGGAAAAGCTTTGGGAAAAGACAGTTGCAGCTATTGAAACACATCAGTTGAATAGAGGTTATGATGCTGAGATGTCTCATGAAGTGCATGACTATTTAAAATTAACACTTGATGATTTGGTTTTAACAAAGCCTGATAGTGGTAATTTCACTTATACAGAGGCTGAAAGTCAGGGTTTCTATTTTGTAACTGTTGATTTTGACACTAAGTTAAATAATACAGGAACAATGAAAAATGAAACTAATCTGTTAGGACTTGATGGTGTTATAATTGAGGGAACAGATGGTGTAAAGATAAATGAAGTTTATTTAGCACGTATACTTGAAAAGGTAAATGCAGCCAGAGTTGCAGAGAGATTAACTCCTTATGATACCTTTGGAATCAATTTCAATAATGCTTATCAAGCTGAGACTAAGGTTGAAGAGACATTACCAGATACAGATGCTGAGGGTAATGTAATTACAGGAAAGGATGATAATGTTGAAGAACTTCCTGAAAGTAGTGAAGGTGCTGAGGAAACTGTAGCAGAAACAGTTGCTGAAACAGAAGCAGAAAGTACAGAAGAAACTACAGCTCCTATAGAAACACAAGTAGCTCTTGATGATGGTTCTGAGACAGAAGCTGAAACTTCAGAAGCAAGTACAGAAACAAGTGCTGAGGAAGAGGCTCCTGAAAGTGGATTTTATGCAGATAATTTAAGAATATTGCCTTATGATATTTCTTATATTAATAGAGTAGCAGGTTCTTCAATTTCTCAGACAGCTGTTGTTCCTAATGTTACAATGGTATATAATCCTGTAGATGTAAGTGGAGAAATATCAGGATATGGAGTTTATGCTGAAGGTTCTACAGGTTTAAGAGATTTTGGCTATGATAGAGCAAATTATCCTGGTGGTAAGTTACAAGTAACATTTGTATTTAAACAGAATGAAAATACAAGAGATGATTTTGATTATAGCTACTGTTACATTAATAAGTATGAGTCAGGCATTGAGATGGAAGATAAGAATATAACTGTTTCAAGTTATATCAATAATGAGCTTGATAAAGCTATTGAGAGAGCAGATAGAGCATTTTCAAATAGAGATATAGCTGCTCTGATGAGTAGAAATATCTATGAGTCTTCTGATTTAGGTTTAAGAGAAATACTTAAGAGGAACTCAAGTAACATTCTTACATACATGTCTCATAGAGTTAAGACATTACAGAGAAATCCTGATAATGATAGAGAGTATCTTGTAGAAGTTGAGAGAACTACTGAAGAGTCACCTAAGGGATTTGGAAATACAGCTAGATATAAAGATAAATACTATATGGTTATAAGACAGATAGGAACTGAATTTAAGATTAATGATATGGTATTAGTATCTAGAGAACTTACAAGAATACCTGACCCTGATGCAGATGATGCTATAAAGAGAAGATTAACAAGTTTGAACTTATCTGGTGAGGTACCTGAGCAGGCTAAGGTAGACATAGAAGATATGTTGAAGAAACTCTATTATGCAAGTACAAACAGAAAACTTTATGATAAGGTTGAGGATGGAAAGATAGTAGTAACTGATGGTAAGATTGGTGTAGGAATATATGATAGATTTGATTCTGATAAGGAATTATTAAATCAAACAAAGTTTGATTATTTAACTTCTCAGATAATGACAAGGCTTACAAAGCATACAGCTAATACTCCTTGTAAGATGGTTGGACAAGTAACTGAGTGGTTAGGTGGTTATAATGACCAAGTAGAACTTACAACTGAAGAGTTATATACATATGATGGACAATCAGATGGTATTTATACTAAAAATTACTATCTTGTAAGTCATTATGGTACTGATTGGGTTATTGATGATATAGTTGTAATTGAAGAGAAGGAAGTTGATGGAGAAGAGTTACAATCATTAGTAAATAAGATGGGTAACATTGATATAACTCCAAAGACAGATTGATGTTATAACTAGCATAACTGAATAAAAAATAATAAAATCTACTAGATTAAAGTCTAGTAGATTTTTTATATTCTTTGGAATAGTAGAAGGTAAATTAAAGTTTAATTTATTTTGAGTTGGAGGAAGCAATGGCTGTAAAAAGTCCTATCATAAGGGATGAAATGTACTGTGGTACAATTGGTCCCGAGCATGCTAAAATGATAATGAACATCAGGAATAGTTCTGTTATTCCTGAAATGAAACATATGATTTTTAATTTTCCATTGGATTTAGTTAATAGGTCAATGGAAGAGGAAAAGAGTATTCGTAAGATAGTTAAAGAAGAGAATATAGATTATAAACAATACATTGGAGAACTTAGAGATTATCAGACAGTTGGTGCAGCTTTCATGTTTATGTCACCTAGAAGCATAATAGCTGATGGTGTAGGACTTGGTAAAACTGCTGAGATAGCAGGTGTGTTGAACTATTTGTATCAGACTCATAGACTGAGAAGATTTATAATGGCTGTAGAAACATCAGCGTTAGGGCAGACATGTTATGAATTGACAAAATTTACTGGTATGAGAATAATTGCAATGCCCAGTGAAGCTAAACCAATGCAAAAAGTAATTGATAATACTGATTGGAATGATGTACATGGCATTATAATTAAGCATAGTGCATTAAAGTCAGACACATTGTTCAGATGGCTAGCTAGATATGCAAGAGAAGATAGAACGAGTGGTTTATATGATACATTTATACTAGATGAGTCATCTGTAATCAAAAATGATAAGACAAAGACTTATAAGTATACTAAACATATTTGCGATTTGGCTGATAGAGTTCACTTCATGAACGCTACTACATTTGATACAAGCATTATGGATATCTTTTATCAGATTGATATGATGGATGAGAATCTGCTTCCTAAGAAGTGGAGAATTGAGAAAGAGTTTTGTCATCATCAATCTCGTAGCTTCTGGACATCTGAAACTGATGAGAATGGGGCTAGAAAAGCTGTTAGGCATACAGGTTGGAAGATTAGTTCCTATAAGAATCAGGATATATTCAAACAGAGACTAAGGTTGGTTTATTTTGGACGTGCTAAATCAGATGTAGGGCTTGATAGACCTAATGTATACAAGGTTTATGAAGTTACACCTACAACAGACCAGCAGATAGCATTAAGTAAAGGTTATAGATATGCTGAGGTTCTTAATAGTCCAGCTAATATACCTGATTTACATTTAACTAACTGTAGAGAAAATATACCAAAGCTTGAAAGATTGTGTCAGCTAGTAGAGAATGAGTTTGCAGATAGTAAAGTAATGGTATACTGTTTCCATATTGATGCTCAGAAAGCAATTAAAGAGGAGCTTGAAAAGATTGGAAGAAAATGTTGTATACTTAATGGTGAAGATACAAGCAAGGATAAAGATAAGAATAGACTTCAGATGATTAATGACTTTAATAATGGTACATATGATGTAATAATAACAAACATTAAGAAGTCACTTAATCTTAATGGTGGTGATGTATGTATCTTCTATAGTATGAGTACTACAGTATCTTCTATGGAACAGATCAGAGGAAGAATTGATAGAAACGTTGATGATAGAATTAAGACGTTTATATTGCTTTTGTATTCTGGAACTGATGAGTATAACTTCTTTACAAGTACAGTTAAGGAAAGAGCTAAGGCATCAAGAGAATTAACTATAGACGCTAAGACAGCTATTGATTACTTTGTAGATGCTATGGAACTTGATAAAGAAGAGTCAGCCAGTTAATAAATGTATGTATACAGTTGAATAGAGAAGGAACTGTTAATTGTATACATACAGTGGGGTTAAAATTGTATAAGCAGTAAGGTTAAAATGGGTAGGGGCTTAGGTTAAAAATTTCTCGAAAAAATTGAGGTTTTCGGACTGTGGGGTTCCAGAGTAGGGGCATTGCAACAGGCAGTTGGGAAAATTTACTAGCTAAAATTGAGGAATTTTAAGTGATAGTAAAGTGTAGGAAAATTTTTTAAAATTAGTAATCTTAAATAAAAATTGGTAGCATTGATAAAATTTAATAAGGTGTTTAAATTAAAATAGAGGAGGATTTTAACAGATGCATAAAAAGATTAGTAAAATAGCATTGTGGACATGTATGGCTTGTGTAGTAGCAAGTACCACTATGGTTGGTTGTAAGAAGAAAACAGATTATGAGAAGCTATATAATGATTTAGTAGTCACAAATAATCAAAATGTAAGCAAGATTGAAGCCCTTAACTTAGCATTGGCTTCATATGATGAGAAGTATAAGGATAATGTAGACCTTTCAAGGTATACTAAGTTAGACACAGGAAAGAGAGTATATACTAAGTTTAATGATAAGGTATATCTTGATGATGGAGTGGATTTTGGTAATGTGGACTCTATTTCAAATAGTAGTACAATAGGTCTGACAGATAATATCACTGTATCTCCAAGTGATGCATGGAATATTAGCCTAAACACATCACAAACAAACTTATATAATTCAGCTAATGACATTACTGGGGATATTCAAATCTATAGAGTGTATGAGAGTACAGCTGCTGAGTTTATTTATACTAAGTTTATTGAGCCTTTTGTAACAGCTAATGAACTTGAGGTAAGTGATAGAAAGACAATGTTTGTTGGTCAGAACAAGGCTGGTGTTGAGATAGAGTCTAAGGTACTTTTACAGTCAATAGAAGATAATAGTGATACACGTAGTATTAAAGCAAAAGAAATTCTGACAGCTGATGAATTAGCAGAAAGACAAGCTGAGGCAGATAAAGCTGTACAGGAGAGTGAAGCAGCTAGAATACAGGAATACTTAGAGACTATGGAGAGTACAGAGGCTCAGACAAATGAAGCTGGTGAGACTATTCCAGTGTCATTACCTGAAACATCTGCACATGCAAGTGATGTAGGTGAGCAGAATATTGAAGTTAAACTTCCTTCAACGACTACTAAAGAGACAAATAGTATTTTGAGAATAGGAGTTATAATGCAGGGAGACAAAGCAATTCTTTATAAGTTCATCTATAAAGATGATGATACAGCTAATTCAAGTAAAGAAATTATAAATAGTTTGTTGACATCAATGAAGATAAATGGGTCTTTAGTAAGTATAGGTCAGTGACATTATAGACGGCACGTTACAGTGTCGTCTATTTTTAATTTAATAATATAGCATTCAATAGTAGTATTTGTGAAAGTTTATATAAGAGAGTTGTTTTGGGTTTTGGAGATTTGATATGAGTAGATTTTTAGTAACATCAATGATTTATAAGGATAAAGCTCTTAAAGGTTTTAGAATACTTGATGTAGATAATAATATGTACGTTAAGGATGTAACATATGAAAGCGTTATAGGAGCTTTGAATAAAGGAGCTAACTTTCTTAATGTAGAAGTAATGGGTGGCGGTTTAACAGGTAAAGGTATGGGTATCAGTGATATACCTAGAGTAAACATAGCCTATAAACCAACAGACAGCAGATATTGTGATAAGCCTGATGCTATGATACTTATAGAGCATAACTCAGGAGGCTTGTATAGTGTAGCTAACTTCTCAGGTAAGCTGATAAGCATGACTCAAAGTGATATAAACATGTATGGTAAAAGAATAATAAATTCTAAGCCATTAGTAGATAACTTTAAGGGCACTGATATAAACAATGAGAAGTTTATGGAGTCTGTTAAGAAAGAATATGAGGAAAGGTTAGCTAATAGCTTTACAGGTAAGAGCAAGGCACAGGGTGCAAGTGCAGGTGCAGATACAAGTGTGGCACAGGCTACTGCTCAGAGTGCTAATGTTAATGATGAAGATGAGAGTTTATTCTCTAATAAAGGTAGAGATAAGGTTTTAGCTCAGGATGCAGAAAATAAGGCTCTTTTAGAAAGTGGATATAAAGCAGAAACAAAAGAAGAGAAGAGACTTAAGGATGCTCAGAATACAGCTAAGATTTTTGAGGATATAGATGATGTTAATACTATAAACTCTAAGTTTGGTAAGTATGCTAGAGGAACTGAAGTTGAGCCTATAATGCTTGGAATAGAGAGTGATGATTCTCTTAAAGACATTATGACAGACCCTAAGACAGGTGTTAGTATAAGTGGAAAGTTAATTAAATGTGCAATAGCATTGCAGGAAATAGATATGTTCTATTATTCTATTTATAATAGCTCTAGAAAGATTTTTACTAGAGATAGTAAGATTGTAAATACAGCTGCAGCTTCTACTGATAACATTTATTTTAATTATGATTTTGTAAATGGGATGACAAGTGCTGAGTTATTATTTGTAATCATGCACGAGATATCTCATATAGCTCTTAAGCATATAATAAGGGGCAGAGGTAGGAATCATCAAGTGTTTAATATAGCTGGTGACTTATTTATAAATAAGTTGCTTGCTGATGAATATGGTTGCAATCCTGATGCTGGTATAGTATATCCTGCTGAAGATACTAATAGATGTGGAATTGCCTTTATGGATGGAAGTTTATTCTCTGATAAAGTAGATGTAAAGGTAGACACAGTTGAGGGTATCTATGATGAATTAATGGAGTCTTTTAAGATTCAATCAGATAAGCAGCAGGGTGGTCAAGGACAGAACGGACAAGGACAGAGTGGTCAGAGTCAGAGTGGACAAGGACAGAGTGAACAGAGTCAGAGCGGTCAAGGACAAAGCCAGAGCGGTCAAGGTGAACAAGGTGATGGGCAGAGTGGACAGGGTTCTGATGAGCAAGGTTCCGATGAACAGAATAATGGACAGGGAGCTAACGGACAGGAAGCTAATAAGAATAAGGATGATAAGTCTGGGCAAGGTAAAACTAGTACTGTAGAGGTTAATGGTCAGAACGTTGAAATTGGAGAAATAAGCTTCAGAGGTAAGAAGATAAAAGGTTATTTAAATGTTGACCTTGTGGAATCTGAAGAGGATAGCAGAGCAGGTGATAGTGAGCTTGAGGATAAACAGAATAGACGTATTCAGTCAGCTTCTGTTGAAACTAGGATGCGTGGAGGTCATATGAGTGACTTCTTCTCTAGATTTGTAGAGCTTGAGTTAGCACCTAAGGTTAGATGGAGACAATTATTATTGGCATATCTGAGAGCAGTTACAGCTACTGAAACATCATTAAGCACTCCTGATAGAAGATTTATCTCAAGAAATAGATATTTACCTGGTAAGAAAAAGTTAGAGCCTGATGCATTAGAGGGTATAAAGATTTGTGTTGATACATCTGGTTCTATAAGTGATGAGGATTTATCAATAGCATTAAGTCAAGTTAAGCAGATACTTGATAAATTCAAAACAGATGCTGAGATAATATATTGGGATACAGCTGTAAGAGAAACTGGAAAGTTTAAAGATAAACAAAGTTTGCTTAAGGTAATACCTAAAGGCGGTGGTGGAACTGATATAAACTGTTGTTTTAGATACCTAAGTGGTCTTAAAGGTATAAATAAAGCTAAGGTTATAGTAGTGTTTACTGATGGATACTTTGGAACTTTAAATGAAGAGTATGTAAAGAAGTTTGGTAAGCATGTTATATGGGTAATACCAGAGCAAGATAGAACTTCATTCAAGAAACCTTGCGGTAGAATGGCAGTATATGAGGACAAAAAGCGTAGGTGAGGTTGGTTAAGTAGTTTGAAGTAGCTGTCACTAGTATATAAAGTGTTATTTAAGATTTATAAGTAATAGGTTAGAGGATTTAATGATATGAGCACAATGAATTTAAAGGAAATAAGTATTAAGAAGTTCTTAGGTCATATAGAGACAGCTTGCAGAATGGCTTTAGCTGGTGGTGAGTGGTCACAGCCTAGACCAATACTTGGTTTAGGCAAGCCAGGCATTGGTAAGTCTGAGGGTATTGAAGGACTTGCTAGAAAGTTAAATGTAGGATATTGTGAGTTGAGACTTGTAACTATGCAGGAGACTGATGTAATTGGTGTTCCTCTCGTTGAGAAGGATAACGCTGGCAATCCTTTTACAACTTGGGCATCAAATGGTTTATTACCTACTGAAGCTAGAGATGGTAAGTACGGTATTCTTGTGTTGGATGAGATTACATCATGCTCAAAGTCTTTAAGAACTTGCTGTTTCCAGCTGTTAGATGGTAAAAGAGCTATAGCTAACTACAAGTTACCTGATGGTTGGGTTGTAGTTGCTATAGGTAATGGTGATGAAGATGGTGGTTCATTTGAAGGACTTGAGCCTGCATTCTTAAACAGATTTCAGGGCTATAGAGTAACGACTAACTTCAATGATTGGAGTAAATGGGCTGTAGATAATAAGATTAACCCTTCAATACTTGCTTTCCTTTCTCAGTTTAGGGATGAGTTCTATACATTCAATTCAGATACTGGAGATATAGCTGAAGCGTTTGCATCTCCTAGAACATGGACAAGTTTTAGTAAACTTCTTTCATGGTATGAATTAAATAATGGTGGTTCTGCTATTGATCCTCGTGATGCAGCAGATTATGCAGCAGGTTTTGTAGGTGAGAGAACAGGAAGTCTATTTGGAGATTTTTATCAGTTTAATCAAGCTAAGATTAGCATTGATGATGTTATAGCAGGTAAGGTTAAAGCTGAAGCAGCTAAGAGTCTTAATCATAAAGAGTTCTTAATTACAATGAGACAGATAGAGGCTAAGTTAGCTGAGATATTCAAGGAGGACCTTGAGAAAACTTATGATGTAACAGAGAGAGAACTTAATGCTGTTATAAATACTGCTACATTTGTATTTGCAGTTGGTAGTAAAGATGACCAGGTATTAATGATTAGAACTTTAGTACATAATATTGATGGTTTCAACTCTGTACTTTATGATGATAGATTCAGAGCAAGTAAGGCTGGTATGTACATTATGAATGAGATTCTTCCTACAGTAAGAAAGAGTTTACAGTCATCATGAGAAAGGTTATATAGATAAAGGTTAGGAGATACAGAGATGAAGAATTTTGTAGCATTTGTTATTAATTATAGTTCTAAGTTAGATGCTGTTAACATTGTTACACTTTGTAGCAGCGAAGATAAGCCTGATTATAAACTTGTAATGAATAAGAAATATGGTATTAAAGGTGGTAAGACACTTTTAAATGACCTTAATACTATTAGTAAAGGTAATAGACTCAAGACAATAAACTTCAAGGTTGTTGATGATACAATTAAGAGTTGCGGATATGCATTTGATATATTCGAGAAGCAGAAGAAAGCAATTCCTCATATACTGTTAGCATATATGATTGACAGTCAGAATAAGAGTAATAATCTTGGTTATGTTATATTTAACTGTAAGAGAGGGGCTTGCTTCAATGTTAAGACATCTGACTTAATAGATAAGGCAAGGCTTTATAATAAGCATAATGTAAGACTTTTACATAATGCTAAGTTTGTTGAAGCTACTGAAGATAGGGGTGCACATATTAGTTTATTCTATGCTAACAGTATTGATACATTTACTGTTTCAACAGTAACTAGAGATAGAATAGCTAAGTACTCTATAGAGAAAGAAACTGCTGATAAGAGTAAGTACAATGCATCTCAGTTAGCTATACTTAGAGCAGCTAAGAATAATGGAAAGGCTTATAATAAGGTATGTGACCCTAGATTATCTGCTGAACAGATGAAAGAGCTGTTAGAGATTGATGATTTAGGTTTTGATTGTAAGGCTCTTGCTTCTCCTAAATATGATGTTAAGGTTTTAAGATTCTATAAGGCTGAGATAAGAAACAAGGTTGACCTTAGATGTTACGTAGTAAAGAGTAAGAAAACAGGTGCTAATTACTTAGCATATAAGTTTACAGTACCTCAGTTAGTAGAGATTAGACTTGGAGCTATTTCAGGTATCAATTATAGAAAGTATATGAATCCTTCTACACCTGCATCTGAAATGACAGAGATACGTACAAGACTTGAGAGAAAGCTTTGGGCTACTGAGGAGGATTTCACTGAGGATGTTAAGAATTTAGTATCTAAGGTTGAAATGTATAAGAGAAGAGCATCTAAAGTATAATAAATACAGTATATAGAGATAAAAACTACTAGAGTAAAATTCTAGTAGTTTTTTGTTGTTTTATGAACTCTAATGTAATATTAGGTATTAAATTAGGTTTATTTTGGAGATTTATAAAATGGAGAGAGTGCTTTTATTAATTGATAGGAACCAGACAGTATTTCTTTATAATAAGGGAGATATTGAAGTTATTTCAGTAGATGAGTTTAATGACTTAATAGGAAGGCAGAAAATCATAGTAAAGAATATAAATAACAGTCTTATTGCTGAACTTTACAATAAGGCTGATTATGGTTCTGCAAAAACATTAAATAACATAATAAAGAATAAGAATAACATATCAATTAGTGAATTGTTACGTGGAACAATTTGTACTTTCTGTAAGAGTAGAACAATATACATTGTAGAAACTGGAGATTTAATCAAGATAGAACTAGTTGATAAGAAGAGTGTAGCTCGTAAGATAGATTTATTACAGTCTGATGATGAGGTTATAATCATTGACACGGATAATACAGTCAGATTGAGTACAAGCCATGAAGTTGATTATATAGAGGCAAGTAAAGGAAAAACTGGTAGCAGTAAGGTTAAAAATGAATTAGCTAATTCTGAAAATAAAACTGATTATGGAAAAGATTTGGCAGAAGATAAAAATAGTGATAATCAGGAAATGAACTTAGGGAATATTTTAAAAAATGAGGATGACATTGATGAAAAAATTGATGAACAGTTAGGTCAAAATTTGAGTAGCAGTGAAGTTGAAAATTTCAGAGAAAAAAGTGAGGAAGAAGAGACTGTAGGTGGCGGAATTAGCTTCGATGATGAAGATGAATCTGATTCAGATGATGATTCAGATGATGAAGAAATAAACCTTATGTACAAGGAATATGATAGTGAGTGTCCTTATTGTCATGGAAGTGGTGTAAGAGAGCATAATGGGTTTAAGATTGAGTGTGAATGTGGTAAGAGAGTAGCAGAAAGAAAAGCAAGAGAAGCTGAGATTGAAAGACAGAAAGCAGCTGAGAATATAACTGGAGCAACTAGAATAAATGCTGTTTCTATTGGTTTAATTCCTGAGGAATATAAGGATATAGAGTATAGCAATAGGGAGTCTCTTGAGAGCTTAAGAAGAAGAGCTAATGGGCGTACAATAGTTGGTAGAAAAAGATATATGGCAGCTATGAATAGTATACTGACATCTTGTAAAACTGGTGTTAAGCTTAAGCATAGCTACTTACTTGCAGGAGATAAAGGATTCTCAAAGAAAACCTTTGTATATACTTGTCTTAAGTATCTGTTCCAGAGAGGAGCTAGACCAGTTAAGTATATGTCACTTTCTGAAATAGGATTAATAAGAGCTGATGTAATCAAGAATGCTATGGCTGTTACGAATACAGGATATTATTTTAAAGATAGAGATGAAGAAAAAATTCAGATGCTCATGACTAAGTCTGTAGACTTATTAATTAAATCAATTATACAGAAAGCATATGAAGCTACACGTGACGAGTTTGGAGGAGAGTTTGATGATGAGACTGGAAAAGCAGTAGCTAATTACACTATGAACTTACTAGACTCAAAGCATAGCATTGATAATAATATTAATAAGATTAAGGAAATTAATAGCAATCAGCTTAAAGGAATAGCAAGCAATATAAGAAGTAGAGTACTTGAGGAAGTATATGCTAAGTATAATTCATTTAAGCAGAGTAGTGCAGAAGTAAATGCTGATGAATTAGACAAGTTTATTACAAAGCAAGTAGATACTTGGAATGATATTGTTAATACACCTATATTATTTACATATCTTTCAGGTTCCTTAAATAAACAGTTTGAAACAGAAGTATTACAGGTATTATTAAATGAGAGAGGTAACAAATGTTTACCTACAATAGTAATGTGTGATACAAGCACTCAGGGTTATAGAGATGAGTTTGGATATGTAGAGGATATGAGTAATAATACTCGTATAAGTTATATTAAAGCTCGTTCAGCATATTGGGATAACATGATTAGTGAGAACAGTTCATTTAACCTTGAAAGTACTGATGCTAATAAGCTAGATGAGGAAATTAGAGGCAGTATTGAGTATGATAGATTGATATATATTAATTCTTATGTTAAGAGAGAAACTTCTGTTATTCCGGGGGTAAATATATGAGCAAAATAGAAATGAATAAGATTCTTTATGGTGTTATAGTGTGTCCTAGATGTAAAAAAGGAAGCAGGCTTATTGAGTGGGATAGCATAACACATAGTGCTTGTGTCACTAGAGAAATGAGAAGGGCATATATAACATTAGAGGATGATAGAGCATATAATAAGGGTACTAAAAATATGTATAAGTGTCCTAAATGTGCTGAATTTAGCAGAGGAAGTTTATTAAGAGTTTATACTAATATAACTGCTGATGTAGCTGAGCCTTTACAGATGGTTAGGGTGGCTAATGATTCAAATGGACAGGATGAAACAGATGAAACAGACTTTGAAAATAATTGAAGGCATACTAAGATAAATTAATAAGATTGATATAGACAGTTAATAGAATAAATTATGTATTTTTCATTTCATATTTTCTTCTACTCGTCATAGCAGGTGTTTTCGGCGGAAAACGTCGGAACATCTGCTATTTTATTTAGCTATTAATGTAGAATTGTAGATAAAATGTATAATTTGTTATCTTAAATATGTATTTATGTATGCTTATAAATAGTAGTATGTATATTTTAAAGTAATATTTTGTTTAAGTTAAAGGAGTTAACATGGCTGTTATAGACGATAATTTTTATGATGCAGATTCCATTTCATCATTAAAGGGAGCAGACCCTTATAGAAAGAAGCCTTCAACGGTTTTGGGAACTGATGATGAGAATGGTGCACTTCATGCTATTTGGGAAGTAGTTACCAATGCAACTGATGAGGACAGAGAGGTTGGTTCTGACAGAACTATTATTAGATATAGCAAGGATGGTGTAGTTGAGGTACAGGACTTTGGTCGTGGAGTACCTATGGCATGGAATGATAAAGAGAAGAAATATGCTTATGAACTCATTTTCTGTACCATGTATGCATCTGGTAAGTATGATAATAAGCATTATAAGAGATCAGCTGGACTTAATGGTGTAGGTGATACAGCAGCTCAGTTCACATCAGAGTTTATGGATGTTGTATCTGTACGTGACGAGCGAGAGAACATTAGGAAAGATGCTAAGGGCAATCTTAAGTATGATATTGTCAGAACAAGGTATGAGATGCATTTTGTTAAGGGTTATGCAGCATCTAAACTCAAGGTTGAGAGAAATGTGACAGAGCATACAGGCACATGGATTAGATTTAAGCCAGATAGAGAAGTATTTAAGAGCGCTAGTTCAGTAATTTTCCCTATTGAGGTATTTCTTGATAGACTTAGAAGAGATGCAATGTTGCTTCCAGGTTCTAAGTTTGAGCTTCAGTATGAAGGGTTTAAGAACAATGTAATCGTATTTGATGGCGGAGCAGCTGAGTGGCTTGACAAGGTAACTCCTGATAGATTCACTAAGGAATTTATTAATAACCATATGGAAGGCGAAGGCAGAGATGATGAAGAGAATATGTCTAAGCTTTACTGGGCAAGTAGTGAGGTTACATTTGGTTTTGGTAGAAAAGATGCTATAGTAGAAGTTTATCACAATGGTAATATTCTTCCTGAGGGTGGTGCTTCTCTTGAAGGTTTCAAGGAGGCTATTACAAATGTCATTAATGAGTATGCTAGACAGAATGATAAAGTAAGTAAGGGTGATAAGTATACAAGTAAGGATATAGAGAATCTTATTGTTGGTGTAGTTAGTACATATTGTGCAGGTGATGATACATCTTATACACATCAGACTAAGGTAGCTATCAATAACAAGTATATTAAGAGACTTACTAAGGAAGTAACTACAAAGGCATTTAAAGAGTGGACTTTTAGTCATAAGACTGAAATGGATCGTCTTATTAAGGAAGTTGAAGCTAATAAGGCAATCAGAATTGAAGGTGAAAAGCTCACTAAGACTTTACTTAAGAATCTTACAAAGGATGTTAATAACTTTAAGGATACAGTTAAGAAGCTCACAAGATGTTTAAGTAAGAATCCTGAAGAGTGTGAGCTGTATATAGTAGAGGGTGATTCTGCAAAGGGTCCTATTACTCTTGCTAGAGATGCTAAGACTCAGGCTGTTCTGCCTCTTAGAGGTAAAACTATTAACCCTATTAAAGAGTCAATTAAGACTGTACTTAAGAGTCAGGTAGTCATTGATATACTTAGATGTCTTGGTTGCGGAGTTGAGGCTAAGCTCAAGGATGTTGAGGGAATACCTGAGTTTGATGAGTCAAAGCTGAGGTATCATAAGATTATCATATGTACTGATGCTGATGATGATGGTTTCCATATCAGGTGTCTTGTATTAGCTCTACTTTATGTTCTTGTACCTACTCTGATTAAGAAGGGATACGTTTATATAGCTGAAACACCTCTTTTCCTTATTAAGATACCAGATGGTAGAAAGTATAGAACATATTATGCATATACAAATAAAGAGAAGGATAAGATGTTAGAGCAGCTTAGAGCTGAGGGATACAAGGATAAAGATTTAGTTGTTCAGAGACTTAAGGGTCTTGGTGAGACAGATGCATCTGTTATGAACAAGACAACTATGAACAAGGAGAACAGACATCTTATCAGAGTTAAGATTAACAATCAGAATGAGTTCAATACACTTATGGAAAGTCTTATGGGCAAGGATGTTGAGAGTAGACGTGGATTAATTGAGACATACTTCAATGAGGACTTTGGAGATATTGATTATTCAGATGCTGAGGAAATTTCAGACGATAATACTATTGATTTATCTTCATTATCTGCTTTTAATAACTTCTAAAAATAATATAAGAGCTATGCATGGAAATGAATGTCTTTGTAGACATTCATTTTTGTGTTATTAGATAAAATTAATATTTATTTAGAATTTGATTAGGAGTTTAATTTATGGCTAAGAAATATATAGATATCAGAAAACTACCTGAGACAATGTATAATGATGCTGTTAAAGTAAGAGAGGTAGTCAAGTATAAATTATTAGATAGTGCAGCTAAGAGAGAATTAAAAGCTAGTATACCAAGTTATGATGGCGTTGGTGATGTAGTATTATACAGTAATAATCAGATATTAGGATTTACTAATAGATTAAACTTAGTTAATAATTATGTCAGAGTAAGAGATGGTGGACGTATCAAGATAACTGGATTGCATTATAATAAAATGTATATAGCTATGAGAAGTTCTAATGAACCATATAAGGTATTAAAAATACCTAAAGGTGCAAAATATGGTGTCACAATAAATGGGCATAACATTGATGGAAGTTGTTTCATACTTCTTAGAGTTGTGAATGGTCAAGTAGATATAAATAGACCTCAAGTGATAAAAGGCATGGATGCTGTTTATGAGTTTAGAACTCAGTTTAGCATAACAAGTTTAGCTAATTATAGTAAGGCTAAGGGCAGAACATATGAACTAAAGCAAATTAAGAAGATACAGTCTGAAAGAACAGATTTAGCTAACAAGAAGATATGGAGTCCTAAGGATGCAAATAAGATAGTAGATGATTTAGTTAAAGCACCTTATGTTGCAACATATAGAATCATGGCTAAAAATCTTAGAACAGGTAAGTATGTACCTTATGGCTTTATACTTAGAGATACTAGAATTAATAATGATGTTGAAAACACTAAGTTTAATGTTAAGACTGATGTAGCTAAGAAGTTATCAGATATTAAACAATTATGTACAGAGAAACAGATACGGAACATTACTGTGGCAACTATGACTGAGACAAGTAAGATATACTTTAGAGGTGTAGGTATAAAGATTGAGAATTTACCTCAGGTAGATGCTAAAAAAGTTATGATGGCTATAGCTAATGCTAAGAGTCAGGGAATTATAAAGTAAATAGAAGTTTAAATAAAGGAGATTGTGTATAACAGTCTCCTTTTAGTTTTGTATTGTATTTTTATTTAAAATGTCAACTATATTTAAAAATTATGTAGATTTTAAATGATTTACTAGCATTTTTATAATATTAGATATATTTTAAATAATTAAATTTGATTTTATTTAAGGAGAAGTTTAACATGGTTGCAAATATTGATGCTAGGGATGTATTTCTTAGAAACTATATTCCTTATAGTGTAATGACTATTCTTGAAAGAGCTATCCCTGATGCTAGAGATGGACTCAAGCCGGTACAGAGAAGAGTGCTCTATTCAATGCATGAGAACAATATGTATAGAATTGGTACTGATGGAAAGGTCAGAAAGACTCATAAGAGTGCTCGTATCGTTGGTGATACAATGGGTAAGTATCACCCTCATGGAGATGCCTCTATCTATGGTACTCTTGTAAATATGACAGATGACTATGAGGATTTACTTGTACCATATATTCATGGTGGTGGTACATTTGGTAGAGTATGGTCAGATAGCATTAGACCAGCAGCTATGAGATACACAGAGGCATCTCTTAATCCTATTGTAAGAGAAATGTTTGATGGTATTAAAGAGAATGCTATTGATTTGGTACCTAACTTTGATGAGAGTGGTGAGGAGCCTGTAGTACTTCCTGTTAAGTTTCCTAGCGTTCTAGTAAACAGTACAGCTGGTGTGGCTGTAGGTGTTAGTACATGTATTCCTAGATATAATCTCAAGGCAGTATGTGAAGCTACTAAGGGTTTAGCATCTGGAAAGATTAAGACATCAGAAGAATTAGCTGATGTACTTGGGCTTCCTGATTTTACTACTGGTGGTTTAATTCATGGTAGTATGGAAAAGGCTGTTCAGCTCATTGAAACTGGTAGAGCTACATTTAATATTACAGGTACAGCTCTTATTGGAAGAAATAAGATCGTTATTACTAAAATTCCTTACAATACTACAACTGATAAGATTGAGGAAGAACTTAAAGAGGCAGCTGTAGATAAGATTAAGGAAATTAAGGATATTATTAACTCATCTGGATTTAATCCTAAGACTAATGAAGCTAAGCTTGAAATAACTATTGAGCTTAAGAATGGCTGTGATGTAAAGACAGTTCTTACTAAAATTCAGAGATACACTTCATTTAGAACAAGTATCAGCTTTATTACTAGAGTAATCATGGGTGATGATTGTCAGCCAGGAACTCTTAAGGAGTATGGAGTAGGAGAGTTACTTAGGAATTGGATTGAGTGGCGTCTTGGAATTATTAAGAGACAATATGAGTTTAAGTATGGTAAAGAAGCTGAGAATGAGCATCTTCTTTCATCTTGGGAGAAAATTAAGGATAGACTCAAGGAGTTTGTTAATGATGTAGTAAATAATGATGAGGATACATTAAAGGCACTCTGCAAGTCTAAGTATGGATTGGATGATAGTCAGGTTGAGTATCTGATTAGCATGCAGATTAGACGTATTACTCAGGATAGATTATTAGCAAGTTTAAAGAAGCTTACAGAGTCAAGAGCTCTTCTTAATGAGTATAATGACATCAGAACAAACAGAAATAGCAGAATTAGAATTATGATTAAGCAGCTTGATGATATTGAGAATACTTATGGTACTGAAAGACATACTATTCCTGCCGCTGAGGTACGTAAGGAAGAGGAAGATGACAAGATTGCTGAAAAGATTGAGGACATTCCTGTTGTTGTAGCAGTCACAAGTAAGGGTCTTGCTAAGAAGTTTGTAAATGTTATGGACTCCTTGTATGCTGAGGATCTTCTTGATGATACAGAAGATGAGATTAAGTGGAGAATTAGTTGCAGAAATACAGATAAGATACTTGTGTTTACTGATAAGGGATTCTGTTATAAGATAGATGTACATAAGATTGATAACTCAGGCAGAACAAAGTTCAAAGAGAGTCTGTGGTCTAAGATAGAGAGAAAAGATACAGGTGATATAATCTATGTAATCAATGCAGGTGAGTATGATACAAGCTTCAATGTATTATATAGAAATGGTAAAGGTACTATTGTTCCTACCTCATTAGTAAGTGGTAACAGAAGTAAGTATCAGAGTCTGTTTGAGCCATTTGATGAGAATGGTGGCGGATTTGTGACTCTTGAGGATAAGTTCTTTATTCTTACTAACCATGATAAGACCAATCTTGTTAATCTTGAATATGCTAAGGCTCTTAGCAAGGGCAAGAAGGTTAAGTTCAGAGCTACTAGAGTTTCAGGTAATGACTTCGTAAGAGGTATTATCAAGTTTGAGGATGTTCCTAATCATGATGAATTAGACTGGACACCTTATATGAAGGATTATGCAATTAAGATTAGAGAGGATTTACCATTGTTCCCTGTTGAAAAGACTGATGAAGCAGAAGAGGAAGTTACAGATGAGGCAGGTGTAACAGAGAATGAGACATCTGATGTAACAGAGAATACTGAGGGAACAGAAGCATAAACAATTATTTGAGAGTATATAGACGGAAAAGAGTTTATGAAGTTTATATACTCTCATAAAAATTAGAGAGGGATACAGGTTATAAATTAATGAGTCAGCAGATTTTAACTTTTGACTCTGGAACTAATGAGTCATTACAAAAGATATTTACTGCTATGCTAGCATGTAGAGATAACATTGATGATAGGGTAGTAGCAGATACGAAAGAGGGAATGTACAATCAATGTAAAACTATATTTGATAATAAATTCCCTATTAACATCTTTTTTAATGAATACTATTTCTTTTACCAGATATATAAAGAGAGCAAGATTAAATTATTTAGTATAGACCAGCTAGTATCTTTGATAGACACTAATGCTGTTGATATACTTAAGAGTCCTTTTATAGATACTAACTCAGTAACTAAGCTTAGCAATGGTAATATTGTTGATGATGCTGAGAAGATTGAGGGTTTCACTCAGGAAATGGTTAAGAGAGTGAAAAAACTCAGTAATAACATAGTAAGTGTAGAGGAGTTTGAATCTGCTTGTAATATATATCTAAATAGCTATAAAAATGCTCTTATGACTCAGATAGCTAACAGTATGTCTATGATAATGCAGAGTACTGGTTTTGATGAGGAACTTAAGAGAGGCGGAAAGAAGCATTGGCAGGGTAGAGAAGATGCCATCAAGTACTATAATAATCAGATGATGAAGATTAGAGCTCTTGATGATAACAATGCTAACATAGCTATTGAAGTTGATGACAACTGGGTTGCAGACGAGAACTCAAAGGATAAAGATCCTAGCAATACAGATGAAGTTATTCTTGATTATGGTATAACAAGAATTGATGAAAAGGCTAAGGGTTTAAGAAGAACTAATCTGATAGAAATTATGGGTCCAGCTAAGGGTGGTAAAACTACATTTACAGCTTACATGGTGGAAAGAGCATTAGCTAAGGGATTAAATGTAGCAATATGGCCTCTTGAGGGTACTCCTCAGGAATGGTTAGGAATTATATTAAGTTTGACTATTAAGCATAGCAATGAAGGAAATGGTCCTATAGTAAATAGAAGAAACATTGTAACTAGAGACTATAGAAATGATGAAGAGAGAAAGTTAGTTGCGGCAGCTAGAGAGATTTTAGCATCTCCTGAGAGAGGAAAGCTGACATTCTTATCTGGAGCGGCTTACATAGAAGATTTTATTGATGTTCTAATGAACCATTATGAAAATGTGAATAAGTTTGATGTTATTGTAGTGGATAGCCCTTTGCTTGTTTTAAGTAAGACAGGTAGAGGTAAGGTAGACAGAATTGGAGAAGCTTATACAAGTTTTAAGAACTTTGTAGCTAATTTGATACCTGGTGGTGTATTGGGAATAGCTACTGCTCAGTTGAAGCAGGAAGTTATAAATGAACTTAGAAGCAATCCTGAAAAGACTATTGAGGAAACGGCTGGTGGTGAGTCAGCTGAGACAATAAGAACTCCTGATGAAGTAATAGGACTATTTAGTTCTAAGTTGGAGCGTAGTAATGGACAAATAAAGGTTTATGATGTTGTTTCGAGACATCATGATGCATTTGAAGATTTTTATGCTGGTTGTAATTTCGCCTGTGGTGATTTCTTTGATAATGAAGCTCTTAATGAATAGGATGTACATTTATAACAGGCACTAATTAATTTTAGTGACTGTTATAGTCATATATAATGAAAATGATTAAAATTAAGAGTTTATTTATAGGCATTGAGTGGTTATGTAATATAGTTTAAAACATTGGATTTTAAAATTATATTAATTTTTTATAACTAGTTGAAAAAAATATCAGGTGTATAAGTTGGAGGAATTGGCATGACAGGTTCAAGTAAGACATTGTCTCAAGCAACATTGAACAAGATAACTGAGATTATATGTGCTGATATAGGTAGTAGGATACTTGATGGAGCAACCTATGCTATAATTAGTAACAATCAGAGTAACAAAACCAAGATTGAGAGGTATTTACAGGTTAGGAGAGACATAGACCAAGAGGGTTTTGGCTCAGATGAAGTATTTAGGGTATATGAAGTTGCTAATGGGTACATATTTGATATAGATATGGGCATAGCTAAAACAATTACTGCATCTTTAGCTGAAATGTTGTCTAAGACAAATGATGATATAAAGCTAATAAGAAAGATGATAGACTCAAGACCTTATGAAAGATACAATAGGGATTGTGAGGGTTTAGCTAAGTTATGTTTAAAGAGCTTTAAAAAGGGTGTAAGGAAATTTGATATAGCATTGTATAGCAGGATAAATCATAATGTAATAAAGATTACAGCTGTAGATAAAGATGGTATATCAGGGTTGATTTCATTTCCGGCCTTTGCAGTTAGAATGACAGACCTCACTGAGATTAATTCTAAATATCTTGTTGAACAGGGTATCAGAATAGCAAGTGTGGAGCCTTGTGAAATTGTTGGAAGTAACTCAGGACTTAGAGTTACTATCATGTTAGGTGAGAGAGTAAGGAAGAATTAATTAAAATGGAAGCTATTTGTAGATTAATATATTCAGATGAAAATGGAAAATTAGGAATAAAGAATGTAGATAGAAGTGAGTTTAAGATTAATAGGAAAGTTATAATTGGCATTGATGGAAGTAGTACATGTACAGGTATTAACTTTCTTGAAGCTGAGTCAGGTTATATGGTAGCTTCAATGGCGTTGCAGAGAAGTAGTGGTGAAAGTGCTGTAAGATATAAAGTAAATTTCAGAAAGTTTATGACAGAACTTCTTAATGAAATTGATACAGACTATGTATTTTATGAAGAGCCATTTATAGGATATGCTGAAGCTTCTAAGGTTCTATTTATGATTAGGTCAACTGTAGAAGAGGTTATAGTAGAGAATGAACCTAAGTTTGACCATATAAAGTACACTGAGGTAAACAATAAGCGTTGGAAGAGCAAGTTTGTTGATGAGAAATTGTTAGGTAATACTGAGTTAGAAAAGAAAGCTATACGTGAGAAAGTACTTAGTATGCTTCCTTTCTTAGAGGTTTTAACTCAGGATGAAATGGATGCATTTGGATTGACATGGGTTGGAAGATTAGCAGCTAATGAGCATAATGAAGATGCATTAAAGTCACATAAAAAGGCTAAACCTTTTAAATATAACATAGAGTTTATAGGAGCTGATACTGATGATGAGTTCTTAGACCAGTATTATGAGTGTATAGATTCATTTAAGGTTCCTGAGGTACTTAGAAAGCAGGATGCTATTTTCTATAGTATAGGTTCAAGAGGAATATTTGAGAACTATGTATACAATTATATGGGTGAGGATGATAAATTATTAATACTTAAGTTTAAATCAACATCTCATGCAAATGTACTTATAGAGCATATGATATCAAGTATAGCAGATAGTAATGATTACATATATGCTATAATATGGAGAAAATCCAGAAAGAAGTAAGTTTAAGAGCTTAAGACAAAAATAGATTTATAAAGAGGTACTGTTATGAAAGGTAAATGTAAGGTATGTGGTAAAGATGATGTTGTTTTAGTAAACAATATGTGTCCTGATTGTTTAACACTATCTATGTATATAGAAAATGAATTGGATGATGATACTGATGTAGAGTCAGAAGAGGCTGATGAAGAAGAAAGGGATATGGCTACTGTACCTAGAGTAGGACAGAAGGATCTTGATATAAGTGACCTTGCTGCTTCAGCTAAGCTTTCAGCACTTGCAAAGAGAAATGAAATGCTTATTAAGAATGCTGGTATTACTCCTCAGGATAGAATGATATTCAAGGATGATTTTAATAGACTGTACAGTAAATACAGAGATGAAATTAGGACACATAAGTACAGAATTGCTAAGGCTACCTTTGTAAGTAATGTACCTAATGATGCAATTATTGATGCTTCAAGAGGGTTAGTTGTGGTTAAATCTGAAGCTCTTAAGTAGAATATGGTGTAAAATAAATTTATTATTTGGAAGATTGAGGAAATACTGAAATGATTAATGAGAATCTTATGGATAAACTGAATGAGCTTGGATTTGGAACTGATGTGGATGCACTGGAAAATTATGTAGCACATTTGCAGGATGCAGCTGGCATGGGAGATGCTGAAGTAACTGATGAAGTTTATGATATGTACAGAAAACTTCTTAGTGAACTTAAGCCAGATAGTTTGATACTTACAAGAAACTGGGAAGTTGAAGATGAGGACTTTACAGAATATGATGATATTCTAAAGGTTTATGGTATGAAGAGTATAAATACCATAAAGGATATTGAGGATCTTAATTATTTTAAGGATGTTCTTGTTAAAACAGGTAAGAGATACACTATGATGGCTAGCACAAAGCTTAATGGGCATGCCATTAGAGCTGTATATAGGTATGGAAAGCTTGTAGGTGGAAGTACAAGAGGCAGAACTAAGAAGGGTAGAGACATAACTAAAACACTTAAGAACATTATGCCAGAATATGTTGACAAGTGGAAAGATATAGAACTTCTTGAGGTTAGAGGTGAGGCTCTTGTAAGTTTTGAAAACTTTGAAAAGGTTAAGCATATACTTAAGAATCCTTTAAGTGCAGTAACATCATTAATTAGAGAGTCAGCTAGTGAAGCTGAGATGCAGCTATTAGATGTTGTATGCTATAAGATTATCATTGGTGATGATTTGGACAATCTTCATTTCAATAGCCTTGAAGATGAGTTTATAGAGCTCAAGGAGTGTGGATTTAAGACTCCTATTTATAAGAAGTTTGATGATTTAGGGGCTGATAACTTCGAGGATAAAATCTATGAGATTATTGAGTACTTTGAGGATGTACAGAGGCAGGGGTTAATTCCATATGATACAGATGGTATTGTAGTTGGTATCAATAATGATGCTGAGTTCTATGGATTAGGACCAAATGGTAATACTTGGTTAGGTAACTTCGCATTGAAGATGGGAACCAAGTGGGGAACAAAGGTCTATACATCAGTTGTAGAGAGAATACAGTGGATATATGGTAAGAAGTATATAACTCCTAAGGCTATAGTAACACCAGTGAGAACAAGTAACGGAGCAGAAGTAAAGAATGTTCCATTGTATAATGTAGGAGTAATGGAGAGATTACATATACTTCCTGGTTCTACAGTGTACTTCTTATTTGGTGGTGAAACAGGTGTAAGTCTTTGTGACAGATATGGTAACAAAGTAACAGAGATGGATAGATAAGGATTTTGAGTAGTAAGGTCAGACTTGATTAAAAGATTGTCTATATTGTTAGCTTTTAGTAGTAAATGATATAGTATTTAATAAAAAATTTTAATCTAGTTATATGGAGATTGTTACATGGACAAGAAAGTAAGTAATGAAGATATCAATAGCACAAGTTTAAGACTCAATGATGATGAAGATGATAGCTCAATATTTGGATTTGGTGATTCAGATGAGCTAGATGAAGGTGCAGATATTGATGATGGGGATGCTATTGAAGATGAAGAGATTGACTTAGATAATATTGAGTCTGACTCCTTAGGTGATATAGATGACATAGATAATTTAGCTAGGTCAGCTAATATAGATGTAAATAGTGAAGAAGAGGGCACTGGAGATTATAGTGTACCAACTGATTATTTTACAGATGATAATGGTAGAACCTTTGATACATCAGGTAGAGAAGTAGGTTTTGATGATAATGGAAATCCTTACTATTTAGATGAACTTGAAGAAGCAGATGAGAGTGAGGGTGAGTCAGACAGTGAAGGCTTGGAGTCAGAAGATGAGTTAAGTGAATCTTATGAAGATAAAGATTGGAACTTTAATGGACTTGGTGAATCAGAAAGTGGTAGTGATTTGGAATCTGATGAGCTAAGCGAGTCTGATGGACTTGAAGCTGGAACTGATGAAGGGTTTAATGAGTCAGAAGTAGATGATGAAGGATACTCTAATATAGAGAATGAAGTTTCAGAAGATGCTGAAGCTGAGACTGAGAGTTCTGAGAGTGAAAGTGATGAATCAGATGATGTAAATAATATAGCTGATGAGAGTAATAGTTCATTCTTAGATAGTGATGGTAACCTTAGTGTTATGAATAAAGGAAGTGTAGAAGATACTTTTGATTTAAAGATACTTCCTTTTGATAGAATAAGTGTATCTAAGAGAGTAAGGTCTGGAGTAAATGTAGAAGATTTATTACAGAGTATTAAGAGTACTGGTCTTCTGAATCCTATTGTAGTAGCTCCTACTGCTACTGAGGGTATGTATGTTTTAATAGATGGATACAGAAGAATTATTGCTTGTGCTAAGGCTGGAATAACTGATGTGCCTGCTATAGTTAATAATAAGATTAAAACAGCTGAGATTCCTATTGTTGAAGCAATGTACAATCATAAAAAGCAATATACCATGAGAGATATTGTTGATTACATTGAGTATCTTGAGAAAGAGAAAAACATAACCAATCCTAGTTTGATAGAGTTCCTTATGGAGTTAGATAATGGTGACTATAATAAACTTAAGGATATTCTTAGTGATGATGATGAGGACATTGTAACTAAGATGATGAATGGTCAAATGACAATAGGTCAAGCGTTTAAACAGTTGGAAAAGCGTCGTTCTAAAGAGAGTAAGGAAGAAAAAGACCTTAAGAAAGCAGCTAAGGTTTATGGGGATACAGAAGAGAGCGGTGCAGATGCTATTGAAGAAACAGGTGAGACTGGTGATGAAGGAAGTGCTCTTACTGATGAACAGATACAGAGTTTAGCAATAGATCCTACACAGTTGGATAGTGATTCAGACAATATTTCACTTGCAGATGCAGCTAAAGAAGCTGATGATACTCCTGGTTATGAAGCTCACAAGCAGAAAGTTGGAGAGCGAGAATATATTGACCCGGCTATTAAGAAAGCTGTTATGGCTAGAGATGGTTCAGTATGTCAGTGTTGTAAGAAGGGTGGAAGTCAGTTTGTAGATATTCTTGACTATCATCACATATTACCAGTTTATCTTGGTGGTAAAGACACTGTAGAGAATGGAATTATGCTATGTGTAGCTTGTCATAGACTTGTTCATTTACATGGAACTGGAGATTTACATATAGACCCTGAGCTGTTAAAAGATAATTATGACGATATTAGTGATAAGGCTAAAGAGTTATATAAGAGTGAAGAGTTATTTAAGGATGAACAGAGAAGATTTAAGAGAATTATTCATCTAGGTTCTGTAATTCGTAATGGTGCAGCTATGAAGGGAATGAACAGAGAGAAGTTTAAGAAAGAACATCCTAACACTGGTATAGGCAGAAGAAAGCCAGGTAAGAATGCACCTCAAGAGCAGGCTTAGTATAAAGAGAGCAATCAAGATTTAAAATAATGGCTTTAGGAAGATAATATAAATGAGTACTAGATATAATAAGATTAATTTTTTAACAGTATTGTCAGTTTTGATACCAGCTGTATTTGTAAATAAGCTAACATTTCTTATGATAGCTATAGTAATATTGTATAAAGCAAGTTATTTATATGAAGTAAATCAAAAATACTTTGTTATAGCAGCTTTTATATCTGCTATAACAAGTATGATTATGATAAACAATGTAACAAACTATATAAATACAGCTATATGTTGTATACTTGCTACATTAGCTTATATAATGGTTGTACAGAGCAATGTTATTAAGAGGAATACAGCTGAGTGTGTATTAATAAGTCTTATAGCATTAAATATAATTGCTGGTTTACTTAATACTGGCTATATAGTAAAAAGTGTAAAGCTATATAATGATAGTAAGGCAACAAGTGTGTTGGAGTCTTCAGATCAATTACTTAACACTAGAACTATAGATAATATACTGTTAGAACTAAATGAGGTAGACACTACAGAAAATAATATATACAATATATTAAATTGTATAAAAGATGATAAAGAATATTATTCTGATGTGGAAGATGATAGTTCATTCACAAAAACAAGTGTGGCTATAAAATTTATGAATAATATGGATGAAAATAGAAAACATACATCAGAAGATTTGAAAGATACAGATTTGGTAAATAAGTATATACATATGTATGAAGCAGGTAATAAATGAAAAGATTAATTTTTACATTGATTGTAAGCATAGGTGTTGTGTATAGCAGTGTTTATTCATTAGCATACAATATTTCATCAGATGGTGAAGTTATTAAAGCTGGTGAAACAACTAAGATACTTATTACTGATGATGACGGAAATGAAGTGACAGGCAGCTGGACATCAGATAATACAGATGTAGCAAGAGTGGATGAACATGGAAATATAACAGGCCTATCTAATGGGCAGTCAAAGATAACCTTCACAGACAATAAAGAGTTTGAAAAGACATTCATAATAGGAGTTGAGTCTAATACTAAAGAGTATTACAATGAACTTTATATTGTAGCTGAGAAATATGATGATGAGACAGATATAGATGGAACAATAGCTCCTGGAGTTTACATAGTTATGGCTACTGAAGATGATGCCAATATAACTATTGAGTCAGGTAATGAAGAAAACATCTTAGGTATAAAGTATAACAGTGATGTTAAGTATAATACTATTATAAGTGTTGATGAAAATGATAGAATAAGACAGCATGGTTGCAAGATAGTCAGCTTAGATACTGAGTTAGATACAACTGGAAGCGGAGTATTTCTAGTTGGAACACATGTACCAGCTGGGGAATATGTAGTTGAGACTGACAATAGTTTAGACGGAACTGTTGAAATATATGAAGATTATGATTATGCTGATTGTATAGCAGCTTTACCTGTAGAACAGGACAGTCCTCAACATGTAAGTCTTGCAGATGGGAATGTAATAGTATTAAACGGATGCAAACTTAGTAATATGTAAGTGCAGTACCACTAAGGATAAGCCTTAGTGGTACTTTTTATGTATAATTTTCGTATACATTAAGTTGTATTTTATAATAAAAAATTTTATAATAGAAGTAGGTATGAGTTATGGAGAAGAAATTTAATGTTGTAGCTCAATACTCTAACGGAAAGAATATATATGCTTATGCTGTGAGGTCTAATGACGGTAAAATATATAGAATATCAGAGAAGAAACTATATGAACTAGTTTCTAAAGGTATGGTAAATGATTATTCTATCACTACATTTAGAGGTCAAAGCATAATAACAAATAGGTCTAACATACCTATAAAAACTATAGACGTAAGTGCTGATAAGTATAAAGGTAAGTTTAAAATAGTAGGAGAATTAATAGATAGGTATGAAACTGTTGGTTATATATTAGAGCATACTAATGGAAAGAGAGTAGACATTGATAACAGAAGAGTAATTGAGTATATTAATAAGGGTTTTGTGCAGGGTGTAAAAATAGATACTACTGATAATACTGTTATATTCAATAATACAGAAGATATATACAATATAGATGTTTCTGATATAAGAACTAAGAAAAGTATACGCAGAATAAGTTTATTTTTGGACAGTAGTGAATGTATATATGATGTTAATACTGAATTGACTGCCATTGGTCAATTAGATATAGTTGCTTACGAAAAAGATATATACATGTTAAATAAAGATATAAAGCTTGAATTAAGCAGCTTTACATATGGAGATATGCAGCTGTTAAATTTAACAAAACATCGTATAAGGATATATAACACTTCACAGATATTTGATATAAGATATAAAGATAATCTGTATTCAATGGGAAGAACTGATATAGTTAAGCTAATACTTAATGGAGTAGCTAAGTTTGACATTAATACTGATAAGTTAAGCATATCAACATATAACAATACAAATCAATTACTAGCTAGATATACACTAAAATTAAACAAGGAGAATAGTTAAAGGGGATGTCGAAACATATATTAGAAGGTGAATCAAATGTTTGGGTAAAGATAGACAATATACAGGATGTGAGGGATGACCAAACTATACTATATAAACCTAATAAGACTGGTTCTGTTAGAGAGATAACACTATTTGATGATTTTGATGCAGAAGATAAGAGTAAGGGTGAAAGCAACAAGGAACTAGGACAAAGTAATGGAAAATATATGCTATTACTTTTGATATTGCTGTTAGCTGGTGGAATTGGCTTATATGTAGTATATAGTATATTTTAGAGTTTATAAGGAGGGCGTATGCTAAGTGCTAGATTAAGTACAAGAGACTTAGTTAAAAATGGGTTAGTAGCTTCGTCTGTTTGGTTACTGACACTAATGATATATCTAACACTTTCAATTTTTGGAGTAACTGTTAGTGCAGATAATATCAGTAAAACTCCTGATGGGTTCAATCCATACATTGGTGGTGGAGCAGATTTAACAAATCCAGAAGTTTTAAATCCAAGTGGAACTCAGAAAGGAGCTCCACTTATTGTGTCTTTGGACAATGATGATGAAGGGGCACCATTTTTGGATTTAAACTCAAGCAATAGTGGAGTTGATGGAATTTATGATTTTTATGGTAGTAGATTAATGGGTTCTAACGATAGCTCTTTAGCTATTGTTGGTTCTAGTTATTCAAATAATAATATATTTACTAAATATAAGAATCAGTTTTGGGGTATTTATAGCAATAATACTCTTTCCACATCTAACATTGCTAATAATAAGAGACTTGTAAGGTCAACTAAGGGTTCTAGAGTAGAAATTAAAGACCCTTATTGGTCAGCTTATTGGTCTACATCTGATAGTTCAACAGAAATTAAAAGTGGTATAGCTACTGAGAAACTATTAGAAAAAGATTCAAGTGGTAGATACGGTTTTGAGAGTGTTGTAGACAAGGTATCTCAAGCTAATAATACTGAGATTTGGTGTACATTATCTGATATGTATAATGAGGGTTCATTACAAGATGTAATGTATAGCAAATGGTTTAAGACTAGCATAAGTACAATTAGAAATACAGCTAGTATGTCAGTTAAGGATAAGCAGATACAGTCTATACATTATTTAGATATGCTGATGAGTTTATATAGTGTATCTAAGGGAACAGCAGCAGAGTCAGAGTGGAGAAATGCTATTATTCTTTATTTGAACTCTGACGGTGGTGGAAAGTTAGGATTACAGTCAAATAACAAAACTAACGTTGTATTATCAAGAGGTCTCATTTGGGGAACTAAAAAGACAGAGGCTGTTTCAAATCAGGATTTCTTAACTGTTATAAATGCAGCAGACCTTATTAGTTATCTGTATAGAATTGATGCAAGCAATGATGTTAGAAATAAGAGTGCAGCTTCTTATTATTTTAAGCAGTCAGTAATAAATACTAGAGACATTCTGAAAAATGCGTTTAATAAGAGTAGAGAAAATGGACTTAGGGAAGGCTATTGGAGAGACAATAAATATTGGAATGAACTTTTAGGTTATTTAGTAACAAAAGATCCTGAAGATAAGACAATCACTAGTGGTACCTTTAAGGCTCTTGAAGATATTTCAATTAGCACAAGTAAAGGAACACATCAGGGCTTAGAGGTAATCATGGGATTACCTATGGAGACATATAAAAAGTCTCAAAATGCTGTTGTTACAGCTTATTGGGGCAACAGTGTTGATGGTCTAATGACAGATACTACTAGAGTTATAGGTAATGTCTGGCATGAAACTGATAATAACAAGATGTTCAATAAGGGCAACAGCAATGAGAGTGAAACCCTTAGATATTATACAAATGGACTTGGTAACTGGCATGAGGGTTCTGACTTACTTGCAACTATTGGAAATGAGGTTACTGTTAGTATAAATGGTAAATTAAATAATAATGTTGATGTAAGCAATATTATTGATAATAATGATAAGTTTAAGGTTAAGATAGAGCTTTCAAGAACAGCTAATAACAGTGCTGGTATTGCAATGAACACTGTTAATTATCTTATTAATGGTAAGGGTTATACAAATAACAGTGTTGTTGATTTAAGTTACTTAGGATGGAACAAGGATAATCTTAGAAGATTTTTATTAGGACAGCAACCATTTAATTTAATAGAAGATGATAGTACACAAGACCAGAAAATTTCTAATGGAAGTACTACAACTTTAAATTATAAGGTTTATGTGACTGTATATTATGGAACTAAAGACAGTGGAATGTCTGAGATAAGAATAGGTGGTCAGAGTAATAATATTACTGCTAAGAGAATAGACTATCCTGTAAAGGCTGAGGGCATTCAGCATACTTCTTTCCACAGTAAGCCAAAAGCATATGCTGAAATAAAGGAAGGTACAGTTCAGACAGGTAGTGGAACAAGCTCTAATGAAACTTGGGAAGCTATGGCTGGTGTTCCTAGTACAGAGACTTTGTATTTTGCAGCTGGTGGTAGTGAGTTTATTCTTGAACTTCATATGAGTTATATACCTAAGGAGCGTTCAAGAAGATACTATCATAGCCAGTTCTCAGGTACAGCTTGTGAATATAAAGAAGCTGATAAGGCTGGAACATATAGCGAGAGCGGATACACTGGTGGTAATGATTTAGGCTGGATAGCAAATCAGGGTAACTCTGGTGGTGGTGGAGCTAATGTAATTCCTACTATTAATAAGAACTTTGGTAGTGGAGAAGCTAGCGTTCAGAGTGAAAGTTATACATTTAATGTTCATACTGGTGGACAGATGAGTATAACAATAGGCGGAACAATTCATAATGATGCCCCTGATACTGTAGCAGCTGATGGAATGGGTGACGTTACAGCTAATAACCCACATAAGTCAAGACCAGCTGATATGCAATCTAGAGTAGCAGCATATCAAGCATTAACCAAGTGGACACAAGAAGTAGCAAATACCAGTATATATTATACAGCTTCTAGTGATAATGTAACTAGACAAATAAAGTTAGGTGGCAATGGATGTAGTATAAGTTTACCTGCTATGCCTACAAATGAACCTGCTGATACATCAGCATCAGATGGACATAACTCACATGATGAAGGAGATCCTCCACATGAAGTTCTTGACCCTGCACATGCTGAAGCTCAGAAGGGTGCAGATGTTACTTGGACAGTAACTGCTACAGTAAAAATACCTGCTCATGTAATTTGTGGACCTTGTTGCGAACATGATTTACCTGCTATTGAAGATAACTGGACTCAGATTGCTGAGTATAGCTATATGAGAATAGATAGTGTAAAGACATGGAAGATTGATAGAGCTTATGTAGATGGAATGAATAAAATTACATATACTAAGCAAAATAATGTTGTAGCTGATATGGTTCAGGGCGACCCTAACATTTATTACTTCATTGGTGATGAAAATAAAGATTACTATAATGAAAGTAAGAAGCAGTTAGACTATTATCAGAGTCACGGTGAAATACCTGATAGAACATTTGCTGAGCATGTAGCTAGAGCAGGAAGAGTAGTTTATAGCCTTGAGCCTGACCAATATGACAGTGTTGGTTGGAATGAGGGTACAAGGTCGAACAGATGTAACGGAGACCAAGGCTGTTTTACAAGATGTTCTACAAATCCATTTAGAGTAGCAGCTGGAAGTGGTAGAAAGAACATTAAGAATACTCAAGCAGAAGCTAAGGGAAGTTCAGGAACAAGTAATTGTAATAAGAATGACCAGAAAGGTCAAGTATGGTCTTGTGGTGCATTATATACTAATACTAATAGAACTACCAATGATGAAACTTGGTGGTATCATCATGTAAGGGGTGATAAGATTAGTGGTGCAACTACTAATAACACCATTGACAGATATGATATGGAAACACCTGAGGTTCTGAGGTTTAAACATAGAAGAGAACTTTGGAACTATATAACTGTAGTATCTGATTTCTTGATATTGCAGACAACTCAAGGTGATGAAGTAGCTTATTATAATTCATCAGTTCAGTGGAGAAGTGCTGATAATAACTTTGATTATGATGCAGATGCAGCAGCTTCTAAAAATGTTAAGAATATAGGTTCTGATACAACTCCTTATTGGCATCATGTATACTTCTGGACAGATGGAGATGCAGCTCCTGGTGGAACAGCAAGCTTTGGTGGCGTATGGAAGCAAATAACTAAGATGGATGACAACTTAAATGAAAGTGGAGCTATAGCAGAGTCAACTGGGGCATCAATAAATAGTAATCAGCCTCATGAATTAACCATTTATGGTTATAATGCAGCCGCTGGGGCTTATAGGGATAATGATTGGAGTAGATCTAACAATAGGAATCTTTCTAGTGATGGATATGGTGATGACTATCTGAAGCGTACATTTGACCAGATGTGGACAGATTTTAAACTGCCTGATGGAGTAGTAGCTTCAAAGTGGGATATAACAGATGAAATTCCAGTAAGTGGTTATAATGGAAAGTTTAACTCACCTTTAAGAAAGTTCTCTTCATTATCAGCAGGTGGTAATACAACAGTAGTTCATGAAATGAATGGCAAGTGGAAGCATAATGAACCTATAGATGATTTCATAGGATTACATTATAATAATGATGGCAGCTATGGAGATCAGGGTGATGGTATAGTATGTATAAAGATGATACCAGAAATTGATGATTGTGCTGTGCGGGAATTAAATGGACTGAATACTAGAAGATTTTCATCTGAATTTGTAAGAGATTCACTTATAGATAAGACAGGTAACAACCTTGTTGTTAAACCTACTGATGGTCATGAATCAAGATTCATAGGAACACAAGGTAGTGGTTCTCCTATGAACGTAATTAACTATGGTTATAGAACAGTTAATTATGAAAGTGGACATTATGTAAATGCTGATTTTGATGGCGCTAGTTATAATAATGGTAAGTGGAGTAGAAGTATAGGAGGAATGGACTCTAAGAATTACCAATACAAGGTAACTCAGTATAAGTCATCTCCTTATACAACAAGCAGTTCAGGTCAATCTCTTGATGGAGCTCATGAGGATGTTGGAAGCACACATGCAGAGTATAGAATTAAGAGACCTAATGAGAGTTTAAAGATATTCACAGATAGAGTTCATCCTTGGCCTGTTCAGAATGGCTGGGAGAATGATAAGAAAACTTACGAGCATGGAATTAGACAGGATGCTACTAATGAGAATGGTGAGTATGTAACAGGTAATGCTTATGTATTCTATAGACAAATACTTGATTACACAAGACCTTCTATGGAAGATGGAAATACTAATTTCCAGTATGACTATTCTAATTCTAATATTGCAGCTCTTGGAAATAAGAGTGGTATAGCAATAAAAGCGGTATACAGTGATGAACACGATAAGGTAAATAATATTGTTGTTCAGGACCCTGTATCTTTGGAAGAAGCTTTCTTAATAGGACTTGATGATGAAAGAGATCAAAGAAGCGGTGGAGCTAACTTAGCTGTTAAGCTTATGAATGATTTGGAAGCATCAAAAGTATGCCCTGGAACAGCTGCTCTTTGTGAATATAGACATCTTAATTGTAAGTATTTTGATGATGTTGTACTTGGAACATTTAATGTATCAGGAGGCAAGTTAGTTAATACAAAGACTGGTAGGTCATATAGCATGCCTTCTGGATTTAGCACTAGTGAAGGTGGTGTAAAACTTGGTGGAGTTAGATTATCAATTCCATTCAGTGAACTTAATTATGCATACAATGCTTCAAGTAATATACAAGTTGAGTTTAGTGCTAAGATACCTAAGAAAGTAAATAATACATTCATGCTAGTTTCGTTTAAGCAATATGATTTGTATAATACAGATTGGGGTACTGTAATAAACACTGGACGAGGCAATGAGAGAGGAGTACCAAACAATTATAGAGATAATTTATGGCACAAGTATAAGGTAATATTCAATATGGATACTGCTGAGTCATCTAAGTTGTATATAGATGATATGGAAGTAGATTACAAGACTGTAGGTACTTCAAATAAACTCAGTGCTAATATGGTTGGAAACTATTTCAATATTGGTTGTTGGAATGCAGATGATAACTATGGAAAGTCTAATGCTATAATTAAGGACTTAAAGATAACTAAGTTAGCAGCTAGAGGAACACATGTATCATCATGTTACAAAACTGAAGAAGTTCACAGTACTACAGTACAGTATGTAGCAATTCCAAAGAAGTTTAATTATACTGGTGGAACTCAGTATTATACAGTTCCTGAAACTGGTTACTACAGAATAGATGCTTATGGAGCATCAGGTGGCGATAACCTTTCTGGTGTTAAGATAGCAGCTCCTTCTGCTGGTGGTCTTGGTGGATATGCTTCTGGTGAAGCTTATTTACTTAAAGGTCAAAGATTAGCAATCAATGTTGGTGGTCAAGGTGGATTGAATAAAGCAGGATGGAATGGAGGTGGAACATCAGCAGGTTCCGGATATGGTGGCGGTGGAGCTTCTGATGTAAGAGCTACACGTGTATTTACCCTTAATGATAAAATGAAAGAAGGCGGAAATGACACCTATGTTAAGGGAGGACATATAACATACGGACCATACATAACTGTTCCTTCAGGAACATATAATGTAACCATATATGGTGCTGGGTTGAATGATAGTACTATAGTATTGGATACTATGACTAACAATGGAGTATCATACGGAAGATATATAGCTTCTAATGGATCTAATACTGGACTTAATAATTTAAGTGTTAGCTACAATAAGATAAGTTACTCAGTTAACATAAATAAGAATGTAGCTGAAGGTGCTGATGGTGCTGGACTTGAATTTAGAATATTCCATAATGGTAGGTCATATAGATTTGATAGAATTGAAGTAAGTTCTAGTGATGTAAATAATAGAATCATTGTAGCCGGTGGTGGAGGCGGTGCTGATAACGCTGGTGGAGTATTTAATAATACTGATGATGGTTCTGGTGGATACGGAGGTGGTTTAACTGGTGGCAATCCTAAACAGGACGGAGCTAGAGTAGGAGGTTTAGTAGGAACTCAGAATAGTGGGTATGCATTAGCAAGTGGACAAGGTAGAACAGACACAGATGCCGGTGGAGGCGGTGGTGGCTACTTTGGTGGTAAAGCAGGAACAAATGGAAACACTGGAGGTGGTGGTGGTTCATCTTACATAAGTAGTGTAAGAAATGGATACACAACCTATGGTGTTAGAAAGGGAGATGGTCAGGTTGTTATAACTGCTCTTGACCCTGAAAATTCACCTGCAAGTGAGAGAAAGGTAGTCTCTAGTATTAATAATAAGCATGTTCATAAAGAATCATGTGTTGTTGGAACTTCAGAGGCATATAAACAAAATGCAGCACTCATTGGAGCATTCTATCAAGATGCTCAGAATGATAGTACAGCATTGAAAGCACTATTAGGTAACACAGTCTATAACTTGTATAAGTCTAGCAGCTATAATCAGACAGACTTGACAGGTAGAGTGGACTTTGGATATTCAGCTAGTGCTCAGAAATTTACAGCTAAGTCAGCTGGTAACTACACCTTTGATGTTTATGGTGCATCTGGTGGTGGTAATTCAGCAGGTCATGAGTCTGCTGGAGGCTTAGGTGGTAGAGTTACAGCATCAAAGTATCTAAATGCCGGCGAGTCAGTATATATCTACACTGGTCAAGCAGGTGGTGGTTCAGGAAGTATAGGTAGCAACTGGAACTATGGTCCATACATGGGCGGAGGTAAAGGTGGTCCTGGTGGATTTGATGGTGGTGGTATGACATTAGTAAGTACATCACCTAATGAAAGTATTAAGTCTGGAAATAGACTTACAACAACTTATGTAGCAGCTAAGAACTATTACCAGGTAATACCAGTTTATGGCGACGGAACATATAAGGTATTGGAGTTCTATTCAGAACTTGAAGCTACTTATCCTTCATTAACATTTCATAGTACAAATGGACACATGTCTAACTTCTATCTTGTTGATACAAGCAATGGTTCAACAATAGCTGATACAGGAAATGTTCATACAGGAAGCTATGACCCTGTAGATGCAACTATGACAAATGTACATTTTAATGCTGGGCATACATATGAATTATATGTACATAGTGATTGTAGTAACTTTACTGGTACCTGTGGAGCTGGATTCACAATAAATGGTGGAAATGTAGAAGTATTAGAGAATACAACTACAGGTACATTTACTCCTGGCAAGGCACTTATAATTGCTGGAGGCGGTGGTGGTGCCGACAATACAGACTATAGTGGTACAGTTCAAGGTGGAAATGATGATGGTTCTGGCGGAGCTGGAGGTTCTGATGGAAACATTGGTAATCCTTTAGTAAATGGAGCTAGACAAAGTGGTTTGTATGCATCATATAGACAAGGTGCTGGTGAGTCTACTACTAAGAACACAGACACTGGTGGTGGCGGAGCCGGATGGTATGGTGGTAAGTCAACCAATAATAACAATGGTGGAGCCGGTGGTGGTTCTAACTATACAGGTAGTGGAGTAACACTTGCAGCTCAGTATTCAGGAGTAAACAGTGGAAATGGTAAAGTTATAATAACTTATGTATCAGAAGCTGACCTTCAGAAGATTTATAATGCTATAGTTAATATAGTAGCTAAGAACGTAAATAAACTACCTTCAACTGTAAATGGAGCAAAGAATCCAGTATTTATATGTGATGGTACATATAATACTCATGTATGTGACTCAAGATGTAAGGTTGAAAAGCATTTAACATGTAGTGACCCTCATCATAAGAATCCTGCTGAGCATTATCCTGGTTCTAATCCAATTTGTTGGGAGCCTTGTGGTTACACAGATCCTAATGACCCTAACAATCCTCATGCTCATCATGATAAGGACATTGTAGTTGATGGAGTAACTAAGAAGGCAGGTAAGTTCCTTAATATTGATTATGGATTCCAAGTTTATTTCCCTAATACAGGTGATTTTGAAGATGACCCTGATTTAAGAGGTATTGGAGCTGTAACTCAAGTTAAGGGTATGAGTTATAAGAATAATATGGATACAACCAAGTGGCTAAGAGAAAAGCGTATAAAGTTTGGTTATGATGTATTGTTCTATAATCCTACAACTGGTAAGTGGGAAGAGTACAAAGCAAATACTTGGATACCTCTTCCTATATTGAAGGATTCATCTAAATTTGATACTGATTATTCAGAGTTCTCAAGTCCAGAGTGGTTTAAACAGCATGCTCTTGAAGTATATGATTTCTATGTTACAATGAGTAATGTAGATATAGCAGGAGCAAGATATGACTTTGAAATAGAAGCTGTCAATGCTGAACACTCGGCTGGTGGTAAGAGCGCTGTATACAATAGAAAGGTGGTTAATAGAACAGAAGAAAGAAATATAGACAATGTAAGTACATTAAGTAACTCAGCTAGAAATAATGCTCTTTCAGCTAAACATAGTGCTAGTAAACATGGTTTTACAGACATTGTAGGTAGGATAGGAAACTTACTTATAACTGATACGGATGATATAAGATTTGCTAATCTGTTTAAACTTCCTGTTGAAGGCACATGGTTGATAGATGGAGTAGTTAAGGGTGTAAATAGTGGCATTCAGAATAATTACTTATCATGGCATAACAATTCTGATGGTAGATGGTTAGACATAAGAGGAGTTCAGGTTACTCCTGAACGAGGTATGTATAACACATGGATGACAGAGAATTGGGCTGAAGATAAGGACTGGGCAGCCAGTCATGGAAGTATCATAGGCTCAAAGGATGTTCCATTACCTCTTACATCAGATAAGAATAATGTAACTCAGTTGCTGGCAGATATGTTTAAGCCTGGTTACAACATCTTGTATGAGATAAGTACATTAGGTTCATATAGTGATAATCTTCAAGTAATTCCTTACTTCTATGCATTAGATACTAAGACTAATAAGTTGTATCCAATAGATGTTTATATGAAAGAAGAGGATGAGTATGTTCCAATAAATTATTATGATGTACTTCCTAAGACTACTGATTCTTCAAGTGAAAAAGCTAAGAAGCAGAAGTTAATTAATGAGGAACATAAGTATGTTTTAAGTCTTGATTGGGCTGAAGAAAAAGAGAGAAGAAATTATACTACTCAAGAAAAGTTGATAACCAACTATATTACTGACCATTACAATTATATTATTGATGATGGTGGTACAAGGCATAAGTTAAATAGTCCTGATACTATAGTAGGAACAGGACATGCTCTTGGAACAATTCAGTTGATAAATGCTGACCAATATGCTAGAACCTTTATAGGTTCAACATATACAAGAGGAGAAAACTTTAATGCTACAGCAGTAGATGATTCTAATACTGGAGTATTTAGTCCTATAAGTGTAGGTGGTGGAACACACTATACAAACTTAGATAACATTATATATAGAGATAGATTCTGGACAAATGCTCAGAGATGGCATCTGAAACTAGGATTACCTTCAACGGCTGTATTTATTAAGTATAATAAGGATGGTATAAGACATCTTCCTACTGAGGAACTTGTTGATGAGAGTGGAAATCCTATAATAAAGGATGGTGGAGAGCATAAGCTGAAATTTGAAGAGCTACAAGATAAGAGATATGCTATTATAATGACAGCTGAGATATATGCTTACGGTGATACATATACACTCAAGTATGACCAGAAGAATCTCAATGGTAAGGCTAAGATAGGAAATAAGACATACACATTTGGAACTAATTATAACGGACAGGAAATTAAGGGGACTATAATGGCTGTTTATGATGCTGAAGGTTCATCTGATTTGGACGTAACAATTAGAGGTTCTCACTAAATTTAATAGGAGATATGAAAGGACTCATCAGAAATGATGAGTCCTTTTAGTTTATTTTAATGTAGTGTTAAATATGCTTATATTTGAAGTTATATATGATATAAAAACGAAGAGGTTTTATTATGAGATTATATAAAAATTTGTGTGTCTTGTTAAGTGTATTTATAAGCTTAAATATATCTAATATATCGTACGGGGCAAACTTGAATGATATAAGACAGATGTATGGTAGATTGAGGTCTGATAACAGTAAGTTTTTGATGGAAGCAGAGAAGATAGAAAAAGACTTCCAAGATGTTGAAGATCAGAATAGATATGCTAATTATACTTTGAGTATGAATCTTAAAGAGCTGTATAAAGATGAGTATGAGCAAAGTAAGGAAATTTATGATAATAAAGTAAAAGAGCTTGACAAGGCATTTACTGAGAATGCCAGTGTACAAAATCTATTTAACATTTATGACCAATTTGATGAGCTGGAGAGCGATTACAAGTTAAAATTAAAAAAGTATGAAAATATAAAGGATGTAGATACAATAGAGAATAAATTTGTAGACAGTAAAGCATATATAGATTATATAAAAGGTTCATCATATGATGTAGATGACTATGGTGATTTAGGTCAATACACTAAGTCAATAGTGGAAGGTCAAAAGGAGATGGATATAAGACTTCCTTTTGGTTATTACAATGATAATGGAGAGAATAAGTACAACTATGGATTATATCTCAATCTCAATAAGGGTAAAGATAATACAATTATAAGTGTATTAAAAGGCATAGTAAATAACATATATACAGATAGCAATGGACAATATGTCATTGAAATAAACAGTGGAAACTATTTGAAAGTTACCTATTGGTATATAGATGAGCCTTTAGTGAACATAGGTGATAGTGTAAATCAGTATGATAGCATAGGAATAGTTCATAAAAAAGATAAAGTTTATTTTGATGTTTTGTTAGATACTGAGTATGTAAATCCTTTAACTCTTTATCAAGAAGAAGGGCAGAAGTTATATGATTGGTTTATGGCTGATTATCCTAATGTAATGACAAGTACTGAAAGAATTATTTTTGATGATATAAATTATAATGATATAGTCATTGATAGCGAAGATGATTCTACAGTAGATAATAATAAGTTATCAGATTATAATAAGAGTGAGTACATAAAGGAGCTGAATGAATCATCTGAAGATGCACAAGTAAGTAGATATTTAGACTTAGTACCTAAAGAGATACGCATACAGGAGAGTATAGAGGCAGAGAAATATGAAAAATCTTTAGAAACTAAGGCTGAGACTGATGAGCAAGGTGAGGCAAATGGAGAAAGTGAAGGAGCTAATTGAAAACTTAGAGTATTTTATTAAAGAGCATTATAAGCTGATATTACCTATTGTGGGTTTAATAGTGATATTGTTTATAATAGTGTTTAATACTAAAGGAAATAGTAGTAATACAGTAGTAAAGAATGAGAACAATGAAGTAGAGACAGCTCATATGACAGTTGTAAAGGCATATGAATTAAATGATAAAGACAAGTATGATGAATATGAGGTTATAAGGTATAATTTTAGTACTGATGTATTATATTCAGTACATAAAAATGGTAAAGAAATACAGTCTTCTAAAATATGTAATTTCAAGAATGAGCTTGCCAATGATAAAGATGTAAATGAGATTGAGAAGTTGGATTTTAATGAGTTTAAATTGAGTGACTACTTGATTTCAGCTAATACATATGAATTAGATAGGGAAGGCACTTATAAATATATAAGTAAGAATTTGAATAGTGGAAGTAGACTTGTAAGACTAATAGAAACTGATAAGTTTATTGATTGTTACTTACAAGATGCTGATGGAAGCTATTTAAGAATAGTTAATAACTCTGAGGTAACTATGACAAGAAGGTTAGATAACATAGATACATTAAGAGATATTATAGAATACATATTATAAAAAGGTTGGAGGAAAGATGGAAGTTAAATACATAGCAGGTGGTGTTGTAGTGCTAGCACTTGTAGGTGGAGGTTTGTTTTACAAACATAAGGTTGATGTTCAGATGAATGAGTATGAAACTCAGATAGCAGATGCTCAGACACAGATAAATGATTTACAGACTCAGATAAATTATACTGGAGAGCTGACTACAGTTTATGAGCTGGTTGAGGATGTACATGGTGGAACAAAGATTTCACCTGAACAGTTAAGAGAAGTTCAAATGCCAGTAGCAATGACAACTAACTGTCCTCATGTTGAAGATGATTATAATGGAATGTACTATTTGTATGATATTAAGCAAGGTCAAGTTCTTTCATATAATCAGATGATGGACTTCAGTGTTGATGATAACATGAGAGAGTTAGATATAGTCGTTGATGTTTCACCTATAGGACTTGAGGTTGGTGATTATGTTGATGTAAATATTTCATTTACACTTGGTCAGATATTTACAGGTATAACTCATAAGAGAGTAGCTGCTATTAATGGTAATGTACTGAAATTAATAGTTGACCCTAAAGACATTTATGTTTATGAGAGTATGAAGGTAGACAGAGCTATTTATAAGGGAACTGTTATATCAGCTGTAAAGTACATTGAGGGTGGAGCACAGTTAGCAGGTGCTGATTATTATCCTGTTAGATTACAGACTATGACAACATTGGTTCAGGACCCTAACGTAACAATGGATTTCAGTAGTTTAAGTACAGCTGACAGAGATTTGCTTGAAAGACAGCTAAATTCTAGTGATGAAAACATTAATGACCTTATAAATGAGGTTGCTTCAGCTAAGTCTCAGATGGAAAATACATATACAAGTGCTAAACTTGAGTATGACAGAGTAATTGAAAGAGAGCTTGAGGAACAGAGAATTAAGCAGAAGAGAGCTGAGGAAGAAGCTGAGATAGCAGCTAGAGCAGCTGCTGAGCAAGCACAGGCAGAAGAGGCAAGTAATTAAAGTAGGATGAGGGAGATGCGGATAACTTGAGGGCAGATTGAGAGTGCAGAGAGTTTAAGACTTGAGACAGACTTGAGACTTACTTGAGACTTGAGTTATCCACAAGTATTTAAGGAGATAGACATATAATGAAGATATTATCAATAGTTGGAAATGTTGATAAAAGAATAATAGCTTTACCAATAGCAAGAGCATGTCAGTTGCTTGGTAAAACAGCTATTGTTACAGATAATAATGAGTTTACAAGACTTCTTGAAACTGGAAGTAGCATTGGTAACTGTCATGGAATCATAATTAGTTATAAAGAGAAACTTACAGGAGATGATGAGTATGGTGATTTCATAGAGTTCTCAAAAGAAAGACCAAAGTTTGTAATATATGCAAGTAACACTTATATAAATTACAAAGCTGATAAGATTGTAGTAGTACATGGTGATGATAGGTCATTCTTAGGGGATGCTCTTAATAAAAGAATTAATGAAATTAAAGACAGTTTATTAGAGGATCAGAAAGCTAAGATAGTAGACATATCAATAACATCAAATACTGTAAAGGATAAGAAAGATACTAAAAGATTTCACATTGGAAGTAATGAGTTAATCTGGTTATGGAAAGTTGATGAATATAAAGAGATAATTCCTTTCAGTAGTAAAGAGTTAGGTGGCATACTTGGTTATATAGGTTCAGCAATAGGAGAAGTAAGTGCTACAAAGTTTACAGATTTACTTAGTCATGACCAATATTTAAAGGCTGAGGCTAAGAAGTCAATGTTGGGTGGACTATTTAAAAAGTAAGATAGAAAAGGAAGTAGAAAAAATGGGAATGAACATAGTGGTTATGTCTCCTCATACAAGGAGAGCAGGTAATACTACAGTTGCTTCATTAATAGCAATGAAGCTTGCAGCTAAGAATAGGTCAACTTGTTTAACAAATTCATTATTCTTATCAAAAGCATTATATAGCTATTTTGGTTTAAATAATACAAGTGATAAGACAAGTAATCCTCATAGATTAGTAAAGATGCTTAGAGAGTCAGCAGTTAAGCCTGAGGAAATAAATGATTACTGTAGAGAAGTTTCAGATAAATTTAGTATATTCTCATCTGGTGATGCAGAGTTCAGTAGTGATGAGACAAAGTTCTTAGCTGAGTATATAACAGAGTATTTCCCTTATGACTATGTTGTATATGATTTTGACTCTAGTTATAAGGATATAGACAATGAGGTTGAGCAGATAATACTTAAAAGAGCTGATATAATTGTTATGGTTATTGAACCTAACAGATTAGAGCTTGAGAAGTTTAAGGATAGAAGTAAAGATATAATTAAATACATTGGTAAGAAACCTTGTATCATGTGTGTGAATAAGTATTCAGGTGTTGTTGAGACATTAAAAGATATAAGTTCATATATGGGAGTTAAATCACCTAATAGATGGACAACTCTTAGATATAATCCTTATATACAGTATGGAACAAATCATGGAACACTAAAGGGTGTGTTTGATGCTATAACTAATGAGGACATGAGAGTTATTGATGTAGCAAGTGATATAACAAATATATCAAATGCGATACTCAAGGTTAAAGTAATGAAGCGTACAGAGTCCAATAAAAAGCAGATAGAAATTATGGAAAAGAATAAAAAGTAAAAGCAATGGAGAAATTAAGGGATGAGTATAAATAGTATACTGACAATTACGATATCTGTTGTAGCAGTAGTATTACTATTATTTATGTATTTTCATGCTAAAGGAACTAAGGAATTAGTTTATGATGAAGAGTATAGAAGCATAAATGATGTAGTTGAAGCTGTTAAGAACTATATGGTAGACATTCTTAAAGAAGATTTTACGCTGAATTACAATGATAATGAGTTTGAAAAGATGTATAAGCGTAAAGCTAGAATTGAAAATGCTTTAAAGAAATGCGTTTATGGTATAGATGCAGATAAGAGTATCGTTATTGATTTAATAAGAGACTTTATAGATGAAGATGTTCCTAATGAGAATGTTGAAAAGATTTTAGGACTTGATGCTGAGTCAGAGCCAAGTGACCATGTAATGTATGAGATACTGATGTATAAATACAAGAAGCGTTATGGTAAAGATGCTATGACTCAGTGGATAAGAAAAAATAACTTCGCTAGAGAAAGAATAGCAACTGGAAGTGATAGAGAGCAAGATAAAGCTTACTACATAACCATTGAAGATTTACAACAGTCTTATTTGACAGAGGATATAAAGCTTAGTATTGATGAAGAAAAAGATGTACTTGCAATATTAGTATATCAGTTATACAAGGGATTTGGTATTATAGACACCTTGAGAGAAATGAATATAAACGGATTTAACTTAGGTACATCTGGTTCAATTCTTTCAGCTACTACTAGTAAGAACGCTGTGCTATATAGAGCAAATAGTTCTTGTTGGATATACTTTGAAGGTAAATACATACATCTGAGGTTTATGAATTTTGGAACTGAGGATGAGTTAAAGAGAATTATAAGACTTCTGATAAGGTTTAATAACCCTGGAGCTCTTACAGCAAAGCGTGGTTACTTAGTAAATACCATGTATGATAAATCAAGAATACTTGCTTTAAGACCTCCTGCTTCAGAATATTGGGCAGTATTTGTTAGAAAGTTTACACTAAAGGATGTTAGAACAGAGTCTCTTATTATTAAGGACTATACGGTTAACGGTGGTGTAGCAGTTAAACTCATTGAGTTACTAATGAGAGGACAGGTTACAACAGCTGTTACAGGTAGACAGGGTTCAGGTAAAACAACACTAATGACAGCTATGATGGCTTACATTGACCCTAGATACACAATTCGAGTTTTGGAGATGGCTCCTGAGTTGTATTTAAGAGAGTTATATCCAACAAGAAATATTTTATCAGTACAGGAAACAACAACTGTTACAGCAGCTGAGTTACAGGATGCTTTAAAGAAATCTGATGCAGCAGTTTCTATTGTAGGTGAGGTTGCAACTGATGCAATCGCTGCAAGAATGATACAAATGGGAATGACAGCGAGTATCTTCACGATTTTTTCTCATCATGCAAATACCCCGAAGGATTTAGTCTTAACTTTAAGAAATAGCCTAGTAAATGATGGTGGATTTAGTAATATGGATACAGCTGAAAAACAGGTAACAGATGTAGTTAAGTTTGATATACATCTTGATTATACACCTAGTGGTGAGAGATTTATAGCAGCTATAAGTGAGATTATTCAGTTGGATAGCAATGTTCCTTATGATGAATATGATTCAAATGATGGATTTAATTCATTTGCTAAGATAACTAGAGACTATTATGAAAGAAGAACTGATAGAATAGCCTTTAAGACTAGAAGATTGTTACACTATGATTTGGATACACATACATATATTTGTGACCAAAGAATAAGTGCTCCAATGGAGAATAAGATATTAGCCACTGTTGACCCTGAGATAAGAGATGAGTTTAAGAAGTTTATCTATGATAATTGGGGTGTACGTCCAGCAGATGATGATTACAAAGAGAATGTATTTGTAGATGAGGCTGTGAAAGAGCATTTTGAGTCAGATGATATTAAAGTTAAGCTTTCTGATTATTCTGATGTTGTTGGAAATGAAATTGATGATGAAGATATAAGTCTTAATGACTTAGTTAATAATCAGGTTGATGAGGAACTTTCAAATGAGTTTAATATTGGACTATTTGATGATATGTAAGGCTTGATGAAAAATTAATGAGTAACAGCCTACATAAATGTGTAGGCTGTTAAAATTTTAAAGAATGAAAGAGTTTTAAGGATTAATATGGGTGGAAAAGTACAAAATGACTTAACAAATCAAACAATAGACAACTGGTTTGTTAAAGAATACTTAGGGAAAAGTAATTATAACTGTGTATGCAACTTATGTAACAGAGAAAGAGTTATTAATAAATATTTCTTAGAGAGACAAGCTCCTAAATGTGTATGTCAGACAGGTAAAAGTCCTAAAGGAAGAATTGATTTAACAGGTCAGACATTTGGTGAATGGACGGTACTTGAATATGTAGGAAATAAAAAATGGAAGTGCAGATGCTCTTGTGGAACAATCAGAGATGTAAGTGGTTCAGACTTAAGAAATGGAAAGAGTAAGGGTTGCGGACATAGTAATTCAAATGCATTTCAGGATTTAAAAGGACAGACATTTGGAGAGTGGACAGTACTTGAATATTTAAAAGATAAAGCTAAGTGGAAATGTAGATGTTCATGCGGTAATATAGGAGAGCTAACTGGATATCAATTAAGAAATAGTTTAAGTAAGTCCTGTGGACATAGTACAACAGGACTTGTTGATTTAACAGGACAGACATTTGGAGATTGGCAGGTAATCGAACAAGCACATAGTGATAATAATGATGATAAAAGAACATACTGGGTATGTAAATGTACTTGTGGAAAGTACAGTGTGGTAGATTCACATAGTTTAAAGTATGGATTAAGTAAGTCATGTGGGTGCAAAAGGGGAGACAATAGAGCAAAGACTGAATTAATAAGATATGGAGTTAGGCATCATTCACAGATAGGAACTACAAGGACAGAATCTCAGTTGAAAGCTGTAGAGAGTAGAGAAAATCTTTTGGCTGAAATAAAGAAAACATTTAAAGAAAAACCTACAATATATGAACTTACTGAATTGCTTGGTATATCTAGGGGAACTGTTAAAGATTATATAAATAAGTATGATATATCGGATTATGTAAAGATAGGCATACAAGAAGAGAGCGGTTATGAAAAAGCACTTCAGACTATGTATCCTTGTAATCATGTAGGTGATAGGGATGTGCTTGATGGAAAGGAAATAGACTTATATTATCCTGAGTTGAAGTTCGGAATAGAGTTTAATGGGAACTACTGGCACAGTGAACTTAAAAAGGATAAAGATTATCATAAAAATAAATCACTACTTGCAATGAGTAAGGGTGTAAGATTGTTTCATATCTTTGAGTATGAGTGGAATAATCAGTTAACTAGAGAAAAGATAAAGCATATACTTAGCAATAAAATATATGGAGACAAATTAACTAAAATATATGCTAGAATGTGCACAGTGCAGAGAATAGAAAATGCACTTGGATATGAATTTGCTGACAAGTATCATATTCAAAACAGAGCAAAAGCTTCAGTAACTTATGGATGCTATTATAAAAATAACTTAATAGGTATAATGTCATTTGGAGCACCAAGATTTAATAGTGGCTATGAGTGGGAGTTAATAAGACTGTGTTGGAGATATGATGTAGCTGTTGTTGGTGGAACAGAGAAACTATTTGCTAAGTTCTTATCTGAATATAAACCTAATAACATACTAAGTTATTGTGATATAACAAAATTTGATGGTAATATCTATAATAAGCTAGGATTTAACCTGATGGGTATAACAGAACCTAATTATAAGTGGGTAAATCTAGAGACAAATGAAGTTAAATCTAGATATGAAGCACAGGCAAAAAATCTTGGTGACTCTAAGATAAGCGGCGAGACAGAAAAAGAAACCATGAACAGACTTGGATATGTTAGGATATATGACTGTGGAAACTTCAAATTTGTATGGTATAAGTAAGGTAGAGCAAAATGTTAGGTTTAGAAGTATCTGATTTAATTCTTCTTGGCTGTGCAATAGCTGTTGGACTATCAGCCTTTATGCTGGTTGGAGTTTATAAGAAGAACTTTAAAGGAAAAAAGGGAAAAAATAAAAAAATAAAGATTTTACTCTGGGCTTATAAGAAGCTATATGCATTTCCTCTTAGTGGTAATAAGCTAAGAAAGATTACAGAACAGCTCAGAATGACATGTACATATTCTACTAGAGATATGTATGCTACAGCTGCTAGTTATTATTTAACATCTATGGCGGCTATGATATTCATAATAGGTGTTACATTAGCACTCTATAGAGATATAGTTAGTTTACTAGTATGTTTTGCATTCTCAGCTGTTATAAGTAATAACTTGATATATAAGAAGATAGACAGAGTTTATTTTGAAGTATATAAAGAGTTAAGAGTGACAATATCTTCATTAAGACAAGAGTATTTAAGACTGAACAGTGTTACAGAAGCTATACAGGAGTGTGAAGTTGGAGATAGATTAAAGATATCTATTAATGACATTCAAAATATTTTATCAAACAGTAATGGTGAGATAAGACTTCAAGAGTTCATACAGAGAACACCATTTAGAACTGTACAGACATTAGCTCGTGTATGTTATAACGTAGCAAATATAGGTGATGAAGTTGATTCACATGGACAATCAAGTTTCATACAAGCACTTACATTAATGAGTACCGATATAAACTTAGAGCTTGAAAGAATACAGTATAAAAAGTCTAAGTTCGGTAATATGGAGAATTTAGCATTAGCTCCGTTGTTCCTAATCAAGATAATTGAAATGGCAATCACTAAGATGATGCCAGGAACATTTGTAATTTACTCAAGTTTAATAGGTTATGGTATCAGAGTATTTATATTGTTATCATCTATAATTGTTTATAGCGTTGTTAGTGAGATAAACACAATGCAAACAATGCAAGAGAATGACAGAAACGAATTTGTTAGTAACTTGTTGAAAAATAGAGTGATACACAACTTTGTTGCAGGATATGCTCCTAAGAACGCAAAGAGAAGATTAGTTCAACAGAAGTTAGATAAAGCACTTAGTAAGAAAACAATACTTGAGTTTTATTTAGAGAAGCTTGTATTAGCTATTACACTTGGTGCATTGTCATTAATGCTTGTTATAAGTACACCTCAGATTTCCTATAATGTACTAGTTAATTCAACAGCTAGTATAGGTTTGATAGCTGATTCTTCTGTAAATGAAAAAGGACCTTCAGAAGAAGAACTATTAGCAATGGATAATGCCTTTATAGCTGAGTGTGATGCACGAGGTAAGGTAATGGAGCTTGAGGAAGCAACAGAGTTTGTTGCAAATCATGTATCTGGTTTAACAGGTATGGAGCAAGGAGACCAAGCAACAAGAATTATAAAGAAATATGAGACTCTTAAGTCAATAGGTTGGAAGTTCTATTATTTAATAGTTGTCTTTGTAGTAGCTTTATTTGGCTGGTTTATTCCTAATAAGCATCTTAATCTTAGAACAAAGCTGGTAAAGACAGAGGCTGAAGAAGATTTCATGCAGCTTCAAACATTGATGACTATTCTTATGACAAGTAACTGTGATACACTTGAAGCTTTGGAACAGATGACTGAAATATCTAAGATACATAAAGATATGCTGACATACTGTTATCATGGATTTCCTTCTAATCCTGAATTGGAATTGGCTAGGTTATCAAGTAAAACTAACATTGTAGAGTTTAAGAGATTCATAGATAAGTTAAAGTTAACCATCAGTGATTTGAGTCTAAAAGAAGCTTTCAGTGATATGATAATTGAAAGAGAATACATAAACAGTATTAAAAAGATGACAGCATTGAAAACAATTGATGAGAACAAGAACTTATGTGATATGTACATAAAGATTCCTAATTATAGCTTAGTAATTGGTACAGTGCTATATCCTATAATTGTTTTAGGTATATCAGAGATTCAGAAGCTTGCAACTCAAATGACGAATTTGTAATAAATGTTATAATCTTCTTTATAAAACGAGGGTGTTTAGAATAGGCTGTACGGTGTAAATGTGTGTATAAATTAATATTGATTATATTATTAGAAGAAGATATGAATTTATACAAAAATACACTCAAAAAATTTATAAAGGAGAAGTTAACGTATGGGTGACAATGCAAGAGAAGGTATATTTACCGGTTCCAACTTGACAATGGCAGCAGCCATTATCGCAATTATTATTCTAGTATTCGTAATTGGTAAGACACTTATGAATACAGGTACAAACAGAGTTCAGAAAACAGTAACTGCACTGCAGGACAGTGATTTTACTGATTTCGACCAGAAGGTAGTAACAGGTACACAGGTTGTTTCAGCTTACAACACATTCTCAGATAGTGATGTAGCAGTTCTTATCGGAACATCACAGCTTATTGATAGCAAAGGTTCCGGTGTATCTACTGGCAAGGGAATTACTGATGCTTATGGAGATAAGAATAGTAGACTTCAGACAGCTGATTCACAGGGTGGATATCTTAAGAAGGTATACGTATTTAATAACGACAGTGCAAATGGTATAACTGGTTTAGACGGAAAATTTAAGGTTGATGGTGCTATAAACAATAGTGTTGATTGTTACTTAATCAACTATGGTAGCTTACTTGATACTGGTGCAGCATCAAGTGGTTCAAATGGTAACAAGCTTCTTTTCAGAGAAGGTCAGTTCTATTGCCAGGCTGGTTTCACAGTAGAGAACTCAGTAATTCAGAAGAACAGAATTATTAAGAATTTCTCAAAGACTGGTATGTTAGAGTACATCGCTCCTACATCAAGATTTAACAGCTATGTTGTTAAGGATGCTTCTGGAGCATATTGTGGAGTAGTATTCATCCAGATTTCTGAGAAGAAGTAATTAAGAATTAAAAGTTTTAAAAAATTGAATAATGATATACTGAATGGAGTTTCAGTATATGAAGAAGAAACTCAGTATATTATGTACTGAGTTTCTTTTATGTAAAGGAGATGGAAGGAGATGAAAGAAAATGGTTGACAGCTCAAGAGATACATTGATGTTAGGATTTAGCTTAGCAATACTAGGTTCTATAATGTTAATATTTTTATTTGGTGTACAGCTTAAAAATAAGTATGCTAATATAATTAATAGCAAGACTCTAGTAAATCAGCAAATGGCTAATTTCAGAGAATTTAACAAATATGATATGGGAGATTATAATGCATCAGCTAAAGACCATATCTATGGGGATGAATTAATAGAGCTTATAAGAAAGTATTATAACACTGATTTTACTATTTACATTGATAAAACGTCTGGTTCAGGTAGAAGTTTGACATGTAATCATAGTGAATATGTAAAGAACAAGACATTATATTCTTATGAGAATTTACAAAAGTTGATATCTCCTAAGGCAGAGTTCCATACATATCTTTGTTATAATGGAGCTGACCCAAAGAAAATTACATCATATCAAAGTTCAGATGGTTACAAAGAAGTAACAGGTATAGCAGTAAAGTTTGTAAGAAATAATTAAAAAGGAAGTAATATAATATGGTACAAGGTATATCAATAGTAGATTTTAAGGGCACAGGTTTAAAGATAGTAAAGGCTAATCCTAATTATAATGTATTCAGTTGTGACCAAGAGGCGGCACTTGAATATATAAAGCATGGTGGAAAGCTTCTGTTAAGTCCTGAGTGTATATCAGGTCTTTGGATTATAGACTCTGAGGAAAACAGAAAGATACTTAAGAAAACTGTATTAGCTATGAAGTTAATATATAGTGGATACAGAGAGTGTTATTTAAGACAGTTAAATAAAGATGGAACATTTTATACAACACCTAGCATATTAAAGGCTAGGGGAATCAAGATAGAAGATTATGATAACATTAGAAAGAAAGTGAATAAAACATGCTGGGCTGAGAATGTTACATTAGTTCCGGTAATAAAAGAGATAAAAGACTGATAAGTTTATTAGGTAGAAGATATGGAGAAAAATTCAAGTACATTACTGAAGGTTGGAGTACTAGCTATGATATTCTCAACTGTAATGTTATTTCTGATATACTTAAATGGTGTTGGAAAAGGAATAATAAAGAGTAGAGAAATGAATCAAGCAGCTGTAAGAGAATTTGAATTACAGCAGCTAATATATAAATTCAGTAATAAAACACAAGATGGCGGAGAAGTTGATGGGCTACATAGTAAAAGAAAAGTATCTGGTTCAGATATAGTAAATCTTATATTAAAGTATAATGATGAGTTTAAGTACTATGTAGCTGTTAAAGATGAGAGTGAGACAGGAATTGGTATTGTAGAACTCAACGGAAAGAAATATAGAGAATATAGTGGTGATGTAGCTAGACAACTATTTGATGCTGGTAAAGATGGAGATGAGATATGGACTTTGAAATATCTTACTGACCATATAATACTAAACAGTGATATTGGAATTACTGATTCAGTGTATTATAGTCACATCGAGGGATATGATGTAAGAGATTTAAAGTTTATATTTGATAATACAGTAAGTTATAAGATAAAATTTAATGGTAATGGAAATGATACAGGTATATCTGCTATAGTTGAAATGCCTGTGCAGACAATGGTTTATGAGTCAGCAACTCCTTTGTTAGAGAATATATTTTCTAAAGCAGGATATAGGTTTATAGGTTGGAGTAGAAAAGCTGGAGGTCCTGTGGAGTTAGAAGATGAAGCTGATGGTTCAATGTTAACTTCTGTAGATGGAGCAACAGTTACATTATATGCAGTATGGGAACATTTATGATTGGAGTATTAAGATATGGGTAATAATGCTAGAGATGCTATATGGGCTGGAGCTACCTTTGTATTACTTGGAGCAGCTATTGGATTAGTTATGTATCTAGTAGTAATAGGTAACGGGTATAAAAATAACTTTGCTAATAAAGTTGACAAGATGCAAATGGAGATGGATTCAGCAGCTCTTATAGATTTGAGAGATGATAGTAAAGAAATGAGTATGGCTACAGCTTATAATATAATCAATACAAATGCTAATGTTATTGGAACAATAACCTGTAAGATTACAAATCTACATTCTGATGGTAGAGAGCATACATATAAGGCAAATGAAAAGACTTGTATAGGAAGTCACTTAACAGGCAGGTGTAAAATGAGTGTTGAGTTTGACCCTTCAACATCATTATATAATATAACTGTAGACAACATAGATTAAATATAGGGTGGTGAGAGTTTATGGATAAGAACTCAAGTGATATATTTGAGGCTATGCTACTTATATTGATTATGGGTGTGTCTCTTGGAATTGGAGTTATGACACTAGCTAATTCTGAAAATCATATAAGCAAAACAAGTTCTAGCTACATATATGAAGATAAAAATACAAATGATATAGTAGGTAGCAAAGTTGCATTACATAATGAGAAAGCAGGTACACTTAATAAATATGAGGTTGTGCTAATGACTCAAATACAAGACAGTATGATGCCTTCTCCTAAATCATTAGGTTATAACGGTAACCTGTTAGAGATAAATAGTTTAAGTAGAAGTGCTCAATATTCTTATTTGCAAGCTATGTGGCAAGCTATAGGTTCAAATGGTGATAATACTAAGTTTGATGTAAGTTATACAAAGACATATAAGCAAGAACGAGCATACTTATTAAATGAAAATGGTAGCATTAAGCTTGGTACTGGTGAATCAGATGAGGGAGATGTAAATGTAATAAATAAAAATGTATCTAATGTAGAGACATTTGAAATAAAACAAGTAGACTGAGTAGATTTGGAGATATGAAATGACAAATTATTTGAATACTATATTTAGTTTAATGCTGGCTTTCTTAATATTAGTGTTAGGTCCTATAAATTTAAGTTTCTTGAATGATAGAGGTGCAGCTCAGCTATCAATAATGAATGAGACTTCAGAGTTTTTGGATAAGGTCACAGATAAGGGTAAGATAACACAAGCTGATATAGATGAGCTTAATATGAATCTTAACTCACATGGAATAACCATTGATTGTGAAGTAACAAGACTTGTTAGAACAAGTGTAGTAACTCCTGATGGTAAAATGAAAACAATGTATATATCTGCTGATGCTAATGTAGCAACTGACCCGAGTCAGGTAGTACATAACTTAAATAAGGGTGATACAGTTAGAGTTGCAGTTAAGGAGATATCTAAAGATGCAGCTAGTAAATTGTATTGGGGATTATTAAAGATAGAGCTTAGGCAGACAGATTTTACATTTGCAAAGGTAGTTTCTTAAAGGTGTTTAAATATGAAATGGTTTGGACCAATATTAAATACAATAACATTTGTAATATTAAGTTATACATTGTTAATAACTTATAATAGAACAGATTTGATAAATAAAGCATTTGATACAAAGAGATTAGACACAGCTTTAGATTATTGTACTGAAGCAGCATTTCTTGAGGCTGTAGATACTGGAACTCTTGAAAATGATTATAGCAACTTGTATAATATAACACTCAATCCTGAAAATTCATTAGACATATTTGAAAGAATGATGTGTATAAATTATAACATGTCAACTAGTGAAGCAAATATGAAAGCTGTTGAAGATAATATAGTAGCAGCTCTAATGGCTTGTAATGATGGATATTACATATCTGATTTTGAGTCAATACAGGATGAAAGTAAGAATACAATACATCCTTTGATGTGGTCATTGAAAAGACCTTATACTTTAACAGTATATAATAACTCAAAAGCATTGACAGAAGCAGAACAAAAAGCAAGTGGTATTAAAGGAGTTTATAGTGTGCATTTAGCAGATAGACAAGGAATATTGCTAAAGAATAATGGAACTCCAGTATATTTTACAGACTATACTAAAGCTGAAGATGCTAGTAAGCTGACAGGTTATAAGATAAATGATACACTTGTAAGAGGAGCAATAAGTAAGTCAATCACTGATAATCTTAGAGATGCTATTGAAAAGAAATATCAGATGCAAGGTGGTGTAACATATAATTTTTATATTCCTATGAAGGACACTGAGTCAGGTATAAATAGCATAAATTATCCAAGTTTGTTGTTTATATTTAATGGTGGTGACTTTACAGGAAAAGTTACAAGGAGACAAGTATCACTTGGTGGTTTTAAGGTTGCTAGAAGAGTTGAAGTTATAGGATATGTTAGAAAGATAAATGGTGTAGATAGAAAATTATATTGCTATGAGAGTCAAATACCAAGCACTGTAATTAGTACATTGGACGTAAGAGAAAAATTTGCAACTATTGAAGATGCGGCTCAATCTGGATATACACCTGATTACACATATATCTATAATTTAATTAATACAGACCTTGGTGAGGAATTAGTACCTGGTGATTAAATAATGTAGGGTTTATAAGAGGTACACATAATGAAATTGTGTACCTCTTATGTATTTATAGGAAAAGAATTATTTAAAATTTTTGTGGAGGTTGATATAAATGTTTACTCGTGAAGAAGTTGAGAACAATCAGTTAATTGACCCTGATATACTAGATATTATACCAGAAACTTGTGAGTGTGGAGCTGAAGTAGTATTCTCAGACAGTTTAAAACAGATTATGTGTTCTAATCCAAGATGTTATCATAAGATTGCATTTAGATTAGAGGGCATGGCTAAAGCAATGCAGGCTGATGGATTTGGTGAAAGTACCTGTGAAGCTATTTGTTCAGCATATAAGTTGAAGTCACCATATCAAGTATTTTTATTAGAGGGCAAAGCGGCTCCAGAGGGTGTAGCAGCCTTTGATAAGAAAGTTTATGGAATAACACATAGTCCAGCTATTAACTGTGAATTGTGGCAGATGGTGGCCTATGGTGGTATACCTGGAATTGATACCATAGCATATAAGTTATTTGGTGAGTATGATAATATAACTGATGCTTATGCTGATATTGAGAAGTATCAGGTTCCATTTATAGCTGAAAAGCTTGGACAGAAAAGTGGTGGTTCAGGTGTTATGGCTGTTAACATCTATAATACTCTGATGGACTATAAAGCAGAATTGCAGTTTGCAGAGCAATACTTCAATATTAAAAAGAAGTCTGGGGATAGATTACAGATAGCTATAACAGATAGTGTTGAAGGATATAGTAATAAATCAGCATTTGTAAATGAACTTAATCTTATGTATGAAGGCAAGGTAAGTATAGTAAGATTAAATAGTGTTACTGGTGAAGTTAGTTATCTAATAGCTGATGGAGATACAGGCAGTAATAAGTATAAGAAAGCTCTGAGAATGCAGGAAAAGGGTTATGATATACAGATTGTGACATCTAAAGAGTTTAAACAGATACTTGCTAATAAGTATGGTGGGCAGTAAATACAATAGTTATAGTTAAATGGGGCATTTAAAAATGTCCCATTTTTTATTGAAAAAATTTCAATAAAATATATTGACAAATAGGGTGTTAGGTAATATAATAATAAAAAATAAATATTTAAGGGGAGATTGCAATATGAAGTCAAAAGAGCAGAAAGATGCCGAATTGGGTGGTGCAATTATTAAAAAAGCTATAGCAGTTGTATTGAGTGCATCGTGCTTTGTATATCTACTAATAGCACTACTATTAGGTTCATGGTTTAAGGTATCAGAGCAGGAACAGGCTGTAGTCACAAGATTTGGGCAGGTTGTGGATGTAAAAACAGCAGGGTTATACTTTAAGTTGCCTATGTTTGATAAGGTAAACAAAGTATCTACAATGACATTGGGTATGCCAATAGGATATGTTCTTGATGAGGGTTCAGGAGAAGATGGCAGTGGTACTTATGTAGAGTCAGAGAGTATGATGATTACATCTGACTTTAACATTATTAATACTGACTTTTATCTTGAGTATAGAGTGGTAGACCCTGTTAAATATCTGTATAATTCACTTGACCCTGTGACAATACTTAGAAATGAAGCTCAGGCGGCTATTAGGTCAACAGTAACGAATTACACTGTTGATGATGTAATGACAACTAGCAAGAATAAAGTGCAGTCAGAAGTAAAGGAAACACTTATTAAGGAACTTGCTAAAAATGATATTGGCATTGAGATTGTAAATGTGTCAGTTCAGGATGTTGAACCTCCTACATACGAGGTCATGGATGCATTTAAACAGGTTGAAAATGCTAAGCAGGGAGCAGAAACAGCTCTTAACAATGCTAATAAATACAAGTCTGAAAATATTCCAGCAGCTGAAGCTAATGCAGATAAGATTGTAAAAGACGCTGAAGCAAAGAGAGATGCTCGTATCGCTGAAGCTGAGGGACAGGTTTCTAGGTTTAATAGCATGTATGAACAGTATAAGTTAAATCCGCTCATTACAAAACAGCGTATGTTCTACGAAACTATGGAAGATGTACTTCCAGGTTCTAAGGTTATCATTAATGATGGTGGAACTCAGACAATGCTTCCATTAGAGAAGTTCTCTGATGTAAGTGTAGTAAACAATGCAGAAACAGAAGCAAGTCAGTCTAATTAATTTGGAGGGCATTAAGTATGAAGAATGAAACTATTAAGGATGAAGAGTATAGAGATGCATACAATGCACTCAATAAGTTAAGCTTTTTAAAGATAGCTTTACTTCTTGTAATAGCTAAGATTGTGTTTGGTATGGTAACATTTAATGTAGCACCACATCAGTATGGTGTTGTAACAAGACTTGGTAAGATTAGTTCAGTAGCTGAAAATCCAGGTCTGTATATGAGAATACCAATCATTGATAATGTTAAGTATGTGCCTAAGGATATGCAGATATATGACATTAAGCCAAGTGATGTAATTACTAGAGACAAAAAGTCAATGATAGCAGACAACTACATTATATGGAGAGTGACTGACCCTGTAAAGTTCACTCAGACATTGAGTGCGTCCACTAGAAATGCAGAGGATAGAGTAGGTGTTGCAGTTTATAACTCAGTAAAGACTAACATTTCATCTATGAGTCAGGAAGAACTGATTGAAGCTAGAAATGAATCTTTAGGACCTGTAATTACTGAAGATGCTAACTCTGATGTTGGTGGGTATGGAATTACAATAGTTAAGGCTAATATTAAAGCTTTAGACCTGCCTGATGAAAATAAGCAAGCTGTTTATGAGAGAATGATTTCAGAAAGACAGAACATTGCCGCTTCATTTAAGGCTAAGGGTGATTCTGAGGCTCAGAAAATTAAGAATGATACTGATAGGCAAGTTAAGATTATGACTGCTGAAGCTCAGAAGCAGGCGGCTATAGCTGAAGCTGATGGTGAAGCTCAGTATATGAAAACTTTGGCTAATGCTTATAATGATGAATCTAAGGCTGATTTCTATAACTTTACAAGAAGTCTTGATAGCCTTAAAACTTCATTAAAGGGTTCTGGTGAAAAGACAATTATTCTTGATAAGGATAGTGAGATTGCTCGTATTCTTTATGGAGCAGGTTTAAGATAATAGAATAAGCAGTGATATTAAATGGATAGTTAAAAGCTATCCATTTTTTAGTGTTTATATTGACAAATATATAATTATATGATATAATAAAATAAATTTAATTAAAATTGAGGTTTAAATGATGAAGAACAGAACAAAGGTTAGATTATTTGAAACACCAGTGAAACCATTAGGAAGAAATAAGTGTGTCTGCTATTTCTGTAATAAGGGCATAGGAAATAATGATATGACAGTTGTTCTTGATGATAAAAAGATGCATACTGAGTGTGTACAGGTGATTAGAGTATATACTAGATTACATAACCATATAGAGAAGATTAAAAGCAAGGGTAATACAGAGTCAAGTTCATACAGTCTGTGGCTATTAGGTTGGCATAGGTATTTAACTGAATACTTAGTTGACAAATGTGCAAGTGATAAGCTTTTAAAGGAGTTTAATATAGTACCTCTTGATTATAGTAAAATCAGAAGCAGAAATAAGAGGTTCATTACTGACATTGTTACATACAATTATAATAATATTCCTGCACTTATAGCAGAACTAGATAAGCTTGGAGCTTAATATGAATAGACATAAGAGATTGAATAAGAACTTCTATATAGCAAAGGTTAAAGTAGCTCATAACTGTAAATTTTGCGGAAGATTAATAAAGGCTGGTGTTAGAGCCTTAACAATGTATAGACGAAGAGTTACTCTATAGATTTGGGATATACAAGGATAAATAGTGAGGTAGTCTTATATGAGAGAGGTTATATACAAGGATGAAAAATATATAATGGATACAGAGAATAAGACAATCTCTGATGAATTTGGGAACACTGTAAAATATACAGCTAAGAATATACCTGAGCATAATGTAGCATTGTATACTCATATGTTATTTAAGGATTTACATGAGAGTTTAGAGTCATTTAATCATGATATGGACGACGAGAGAATGAATACATGCACTTGGGAGGAGTTTCTGTAATAAAGTATAGTTTATTAAATGACTTCCAAAATGGAAAGAATCTATGGGAAAATAAAAGAAAAAGACACATAATAACATAAATATTCATTGGTTCAGAGGTTGGGAGCTGATTAAATGACGTACCTTTAAGGATTCCCCGTCAGCCAATGATAAGATTTAATGAACATAAGGTAGGTTGATTATGTACATTTGGAAAGAAGAAGTCAAGTATAGGGTATATGATTTTGTTGATAGAACATATAGTGATTGGAAGTATACACATAGGGATGTGTATAATACAGCTATTAATTTAATAAATAAGCATATAAAAGAGCAGGGTTTAAAGAGATGTGACCTTGTATTAGACGATTATCAGCTTATAGCAGGCTCTTGGAAATTAAGTGATGTACAATATAAGAAGTGGAGTGAAGTCTTAGGTATAAAGCACTATATGAAGCAGATGGTCATTATATTAGATAATTATGGCAGAATATATAGCGTAAATAAGCTTGATTGTTTTAGGAAGAATCCAGCTAATAAAAGATATTATCTTATACCTGATGCTAAGCCTAATATAATAATAAGATGGCATTCAACTGATTGGAATATAAAGCATTATAAAGCTAACTATCTTGGATTTAGAAATGGACCTATACCTAATATACATAAGAGTACATGGCATTACTTAAGGAAAATGTCTTATAAGCATACACTTGTAAATATAGACTTAACTGATGAGTATAAAGCTGAGTTTAAGGAATATGGTATCAAGATAAATAAGCGTAGTGCTGTTGATGCTTGGGATATAGAGCCTACAGAGCATTTAGATAGGTGTTGGAAGTCAAATAGAAAAGCAAGAAAACAGTGGCAAAGAGATAAGAGATACTTAAATGGTGAAAGAACAATCAAGTTGGGTAAAGTAATGGCTGATGATGAAATGTTATGTGGTTGAGAGTTGCATTATGTAGATAAAATTGTGATGTTTTAAGGGTTTAAGAAGATGTTAAGATTGACACATAGATTATATGATAAGTACAAGTTGATTGGATTTGGACTTATAGATGATGAGGGTAATAAAAGTAAGAAAGCATTGAAAGAAGTTATAGAGCTTATTAAAAATAAAGAGGTCTATGACTTTAGGATTGAAGAGGATGATGATGGTAAAGAGTATATACTGAGTGATAAAATTCAGATTTATGATTTACCAGTTGATACATTACCTGGTACATTGAGAATTAAAGATAGGATATTGGATAATGGTAAAGTAGTAGGTTATATACTAGAAACATTAGAAAACTCTAAGGAGGTAAAGTTAAAAGCAGATAAGGTTTGGGAATTAGCATTTTATGGTGCTGTGCAGGACATAAAAGCTTATTTAAGAACAGATGAAAATGGAAATAAGCATAAGGTACTGATAGTGAATAAGTGATAAATTTTATGAGCAGTTAACTTGACATTTATAACATTTTTTGTTATAATAAAGATAATAAAAATTGTTTGAGAATATCATGCTCCAAAATTAACTCTTTTCTTATTTTGTGAAGTACCTTATCGAAAGATAAGGTACTTTTATTTTTGCATAGAGTTTAAGAATTACAATAAAGACATTTAGAAAAATTTGAAGGAGCATAGAGTAAAAATTGATAGAAGCTATGAATAAAATTAAGAAAGGACAGTGGGTGAAAAATTAGGATACAGTAAGTGATTTTCCAACTTAAGTGAAAGAAAAATTTCTTTATGGTTAAGTTAAGGTAAGAAATATAAAATTGAATTACTTGAAATTTTTAGGCAAAGCAGTTGAAAAATTTTAAAGAAGCAGAAAGTGAAAATTTGAGGAGCAGTGAGGGTAAAAAATTGATTAAAAATTTCTCGAAAATTTTGGAGTAAAAATTCCAAGGTTGGGTGAGAAAGGGTTAGATAGTTAAAGGGATTTAATTAAAATAATTTAAGTATTTAGTATAAAAAATGGTAAAAACAAGGAGCTAGTAAGAAGTTTATGGATGGCAATATGCAAGGTGGTATTTTACAGTGGTTGTTGATAAATATAGTCATTATATTTATAGCAAGACTAATGTTTGTTACAAAAGAGACTAGTTATAATGATAAAAATCTATTTTCAATGGCTAGTTCAGTTTATTTAGCGTTGTCATACGCAGGGTTTTTTATACATGCTATCAAAAGCACAGATATGACTGATATGGTTCTGAAGTATCATGGAAGTGCTTTGTTGTTCATAGTACCTTATTCAATAGCAGGAGCAGTTGTAGGTGGAACAAGTAAGATAGCAGTAATAGGTAGTTTTATGTGTATATTAGCTTTAGCTATGAGTACAATGCACATATTGGTTTAAGGGTTTAGCAATAAGGAGCAATAATATGGCAGATAAGTTTGAGGGTTTGAGAATTAATGTTGTTAAGATAGCTAGTAAGGCAGGAAAGTTCAAATGCAGAACAGAATTAGTAAATTTAAGTCTTAGTGGATTATATAAGAGAATCACACAGGATACAGATTTAGCAGATAATTGTGAGTCTATAATTAGCAATATAAGCAAGTATAAATATTTGATACTCTGTCATGATGAAGAGAGTATACTCTATGTACAGGATAATTTTGAGTTTATGCAAGTTAAGAACTTAAAGTTATGGTTTGATATCAGTGATATTATTAGTCATACAGTTAGCAAGCCTTTACAGATACATGATATAACTGTTAATGATATGTTAAAGCAGACAGAGCTAAGAAGAGAAGCTATTAGTGGAAAATATAAGTTACAGTTAATGATAGTTGACCATAGCAATATTAGAACTGAACATATAAAGAGATTAGATGCACTTGATTGGTTAGAGGGTATTGTGGGGGTTTATTATAGATTCCTTAGAGATGATGTTGTAATTATTATGTTAGACAATGATAACTGTTCAATTGGAGTTAAGCTTAAGGATGAAAAGATTATATCTATGAAGCTTTCAGAAGCAAAATATGGTATTATCAGAGATGCATTAACTATTTCTTTTTTAAGTAAAAATTAAAATAATGTACATAAAGTATTGACAAACTGAATAAAATATGATATTATAGAAATAAAAGAAAAACTAAGTTATTCAGGTTTGGGAGTACATATGGGCATGATAAATATAGAGAACAGAAAAGCACGCCATGACTATTTTATACTAGATACACTTGAGTGTGGTATTGAGCTTAAAGGACATGAGGTAAAGAGCATAAGGGATGGGATGTGTAGTATAAAAGAGTCCTGGTGTAGCATTGAAAATAACAATGAACTTGTTATTAATGGGATGCATATTACAAAGTATAATAAAGCAATGGATTTTGAGATTGCTGAAAATAGAACTAAAAAACTATTGGCTCATAAAGGACAGATAGTAAAACTGAATGAGCAGATTAAAGAAAAAGGGGTGACTATAGTACCACTAAGGGTTTATTTTAAGGACTCTAAGTGTAAGGTGGAAATAGGTGTATGTAAAGGAAAGCATTTATATGATAAGAGAGAATCATTGAAGAAAAAGGATATGGCTAGGGAGATAGAACGAAGCATTAAGAAGTAATCTGTTAAGGGGAAAATATACATGAGTAGGGATTATAAAGAAATAGATAAAGTTATAGGAAGATCAAAAAGCAATTTGATTGGGGCATATGACAAAGGATATAATGCCGGATTTAGAGATGGATTACTCAAAGGAAAAGATGAACAAGAAAAGAATATGTTTGAGAAGGGCATGAAAGAAGCTTGGACTGTTGTTACTGAGATAGCAGATATGAGTAGAGGAATGCAGTATGAAGTATTCAATGAATACCCTTTGCATACAATATTAAAGCATAATACACCTTATGGTGCTATTAAGAAGATTAAGGAATATGAAGAAAAGATAAGTAGAACAGAGTCTGGTGAAGAGGATAATGTACTTAAGGTAGATGATGAGATACTCTTAGAGGATGGTATAAGCAAAGCTATTGTAGTACATATAAATGAGGATAGTACATTTGAATGTATGGTAGACAGTGGAAATATTGTTAGCCTAAGTCACGATGATAACTGGACTAAGACGGGTAAGAATTATAACGTGTTTAAGTCTTTGACTAAGGCTTTAAGAAGTGAAGCTAGCTGATAAAAAATAGCGTTGCTAAAGTATTGACTCCAATGAGAAAATATGTAAGAATAAAAATTGGGGTAAAAGGTTATGAAAGATATAGTAGCCGACAGAGAGCAGATATTAAATTTGGAAATATCTGACAGATTAAAACTTAGTCTATGGGAATTTATTATTATATCATCATATGCCAATTTAAACATAATATGTGATGATAGGTACATTGTTCCAGCTAAGAAGATTGAGTTTGATTTTGATAAGAAACAGTGCAGGGTACCTTTTGTTGATACAGATACAAATGAGAATATGTATCAAGTATTAGGTATAATGAGTAGACTGCTGATATATAATAGTGACAGTGGAAGAAAAGCTGAGGTTATAATTGATAGATGGTTTAATGCTAGATATTTTCATATGAATACATTATATAAAAAATATTTAATGTATTTGTATATAGGGAGTGAGCAATCTAGGGTTGAGTATGAATCATTCTTATTTTGTGTAATCAGGGCTAATATATGTCCTAACATTGAGGTTTTTAAATATAATTGGAAGAGGCTTATGCACAAGGAAATGGACAAGTATGAATTTGGTAACGAGCATAAAATGCTAATATATAGTAAATGGTTTGATTAGTAGGTGGAGTTAATGATCAGGGTTGATGTTAAAGGGTTAGTTAAAGAGGTTTATAGTACTCCTGGTAGTAGTATGAAGGCTTATTTTGGAGAGAATAAGGCTGAGCTAGATTTGCTTAAGGAGCTTGATTCTGAGTCTAAAGAGCTTAGTGTAGAAAATATTCAGAGTGCAAAGAGTATATCTGAGGCAGCTAAAGAGAGGGCAAGGTTCAAGTATGGATTTGTACAAGCACTAAAGGAAGATAAAGAAAAGCTAAATGCTTTGTATAATTGTAAAGAACCAAGTGTTCTTATTAATGCAGCACAAGCGATTATAAATAGAGCTGCTATGATTGGTGAGTGCTCATTAGAGAGTGATTATTTGAATCCAGAGATAGCAGGGTTAAATCCTATGTATCTAAAGTATGCTGGCTTAGCTAAGAAAGATATTAGCACTATGATTAATAAGGGATGTATTAATATTGAGTTAATGGCTCGGTCTTATTGGTATAATGAACATATAAGAAGTAAGTATCTTGATGATGTACTCAGTAAGGGAATAGATAATCTATTAAAGATGATTTTTGAGTTTAAGGGAATCAAAGGAAGAGAAGTTGTACATCGCAGAGCTAATGGTGAAACACTTGAGAATATAGCAAATGATTTGGGAATTTCCAAACAGGCTGTTGGAGTTAAAGATAAATCAGTTAAAGAAAAATATATAGACATATGTATAGATGTGCTGAAATATCTATGTAAAGATAGAGCATTTATAAGTGATTCTGAGGTTGCAAAGCATTTTGAGGATAGCCAGTACTTAAATAATAAAGACTTAAATGTGTTTAATTATGTACTTAAAGATTTTAGAATTGATGGACTCAATGGATTTATAAATGGAATTGAAGATAAGGACAAGATAAAGTTAGTAATAGACCATGTTAAAAAAGTAATTGACACTAATATTATAAGAGAAGATATAGAGTATAAAATAGCAGACATAATACTTAAAAATGATTTGGCTGATAGTGTTAATGTAGATGACCTGTTAAGCTGTTTTACAGACAACTGTTTTGTGAGTGACTACATAATTCTTGGTAGAACAAGTAGTGGTTTAAGAATTACACGAAGTAGAGTACTAAGATACATAGTTGAAAAGTATTATAACAATTATGTTAGCAATAGTGCAAATATTGGAGATATAACAGCTAAGATAAATATACTGATGGGCAGAGGGGTATATGAGTCAGGCAGTAGGTATGATAAGTTGTTTATACAAAGAAGATTTACTATTGCTGATGGTGGATTTGCTCAAGGTGTAGAAGTAAGTGACACTGTAAAGAAGAAAGTAAACAAATTATTAACAGAATTTGCAGAGAAAGTTCCAGGGTTATACATAACATTTAATGCAGCATTTGATAAATACAGAGCTGAATTTAAAGAACTTGGCATAACTGATGGAAGAAGTTTACATGGAATATTTAAAGAAGCAAATAATAATGATAAGATAGTATTAAAGAATTTTACTTTTGGCTGTGTTGATTCAGATGGTAAGCTATTACCAATGAGAAAATACATTGAGAAACAGAGTAGATTGACAGGCAAGCCATTTGATATAGAAAGTTTAGCAGATAATGGATATATAGAGAAGAAGCTGATATGTGCATATACTCATAGTGATGAACTAATTAGATACTCAAGATATAGATTCATGGCTACTAAGAATATTAATTGGTCACCTGAGGAAAAGAAGCTATTTAATGATACATTGGATTTATACTTATTTGCTAATGTATTGGCAAATAGAGACTCTTTATTCAATATGTTAAAGCAAACAGAGTGTGGAGAGTTTATTGAGAAATATGATATACAAAATGTAAATGAGTTTAGACAGTTCATAAAAGTTAATTCAAGTAAAGATATTTCAGATGTATTTTAATAGAGCATGAGGGTGAAAAAGTTACTATGAAGAGATTGATTTTAGCTCTGATGGCATCAAGTTGTTTAATGGTTGGTTGTAGTAAGACAGTTTCTTATACTGAGGATTCTATGAAGAATAGGTCTGAATCTGACCAGATTATAAATAATACTGATAAGAGCAAAGAGAAAGAAACTGAAGTTGCAAGTGATAACACAGTTACAGTTTCAAATGACAGTGAGAAATATGGAGATGCAGCTAAGGTAAAAGAAGTTATAGAGGAAACAGTAGAGAACAAAGCTATAGATGATGAAGCTAAGAAGCAGGAGATTATAGAAGGTGTGCAGGCTAAAATGTTAGAGCCTTTTGATGATTATTCTGTAAATGCTAGTGCATCTGTTGAAATTATTGTTCTTGACAAAGAAACAAATAATCAGTCATTAAGATATATAGCTGATTCAGTGGCTGAGAGAAAGATGAGCAGAGAAGCAAGCTATTCTAGGGTAGATTTACAGAGTAGTGCAGCTGGTGTGAAGAGTTATATACATTCAATAAATTACTTGATTGACACTGGTGATAGAACATTAAGTTATTTCAAGTCTTATGATGAAGGTATTAAGGACTCTAAGGCTGAATGGCAAGGTGCAGTAGTAGATAGAGACCTTGAAACAGAAGAAAGAACACTTAGCAATATAGCTGAGAATATGTCATTTGATGTTGTAAAGGTTGGCACTGAGAAACTTGATGGAACTGAAAGATATACACTTACAGCTTTTTATAACTTATATAATGCTATGAGTTTAATTGGAGTTCCAAGTAATGTACATAATGTGTTTGCAGATGACTCAGCTGATTATAAAGCTACAATCAAATTATACATTGATGAAAGCGATTATTCAGTAGTAAGATATGATATATCTGCTACTAAGGCTCTTAAAGCTTATTATGATGATATGTATAACAAGGTTGAGGAAACAGTAGCTGAGGGTTCAGAAGAAACATCTGAAGGTGTTGAGGAAACAGTAGCTGAAACAAAGGCATCTAAGAAGAAAGAGACATCTGAGAGTACAGAGGAAACAGTAGCTGAGGAAGGAGCTATAGTAAAACCTAACATAAATGCTGAAGTTCTTAGGTGTAAGGGAACATTTGATATAGATACTAAGAGTAAAGTAAGTATCACAGTGGATCCTGAGATTACTGATATGATAGCTAATGATGGTCAGAGAAAGTTAGAGGAAATCAGTAAGGTAGCATCAGAAGAGTCATTAGGTTTAAATGTTGATTCTGACTTTGGTGTTGGAGCTAGCTCAGAAGATGAAAGTGAGACTGCTGAGGGTGAAAGTAAGGCAGAGAATACTGAGAGTAAGGCAGATGATGAAAGTAATGTTGCAGAAGCTGAAAATAAGACAGAAGGTGAAAGTAAAGCAGAAGTAACTGAGAGCAAAGCAGAAGTAACTGAGAGCAAAGCTACTGAGGGTGAAAGTAAAGCAGTAATTAGTGGAGATAATACAACAGAAGAGTCTAAATCAGCTAAGAAAGTGTTAAAACCTAGGTCTTAAACAAGATATAACTGATAGTTTATGAGATAAAAAGGTATAGTGTTAAATACGCTATACCTTTTTAATTGTTATTTTGTATTTAACTATAAATAGTAATGTGATGAAGTTAATTTTTATGAAAGTAGGAACTAATCATGATTATTATAATAAGTCTGTTAAAAGATATATATGACTGTAAATATGTTGGGCTTAGATTATTTGATTTAGACAGTAATGAAGTTAAGTGTGTACAGATAAATGATGTATTAGACAAAATACTTAAGGGGAATAAAAGTATATATGGACTATATGAAGCTATAGATCATGGGTTTATGGGTTACAATAAAGATGATAATTATTCCTATAGTATTGCTGATACAGATTTAAAAAAGTTAGACAGAGAACAAACCTATAAAGATATTATAAATAGACTTAAGTATTATATGGATACTGAAGAAGTAGTCATAAGAAATTATAATAACAGTAATCATGTAAAATATGTCTATGATGGAGACAAATTAGCATATAGAATAGCTAATTATAAAGATGGAGCACTGCTATATAGCTATGAAGTTAAGAGTGTAATTTATAGAACAGATAATGATATAAATGAGCTAACAAAAAATACAGATATTTATAGGATTGGTGAATATACTAGAGATAAAGTTATAACACCTATTTTAGATAAAGAGCATTTAAGTGATAATGAGATAAACACTTTAAATAAACTAGAGTCTAGTAGAAATAGCTTATATCAGAATATAGGTATTGAAGAGGCATTTGGTACTAATAGTAAGTCAGTTAAGTACATTGGGGATGACATACTAGCAATTTTAGGGGAATTAGATGCTAAGTATGATGTTCCATCTAATATAAAAACATTAGTCTTAAGATATAAAGGTTTCTACACTGATATAACAACATCAATTAAATTTAAGCCATCTATAAGGAATATAGTATCTATGAATGATTATTGTGACCTTAATTCTGTTGGGTTACACATAATTAAATCTGAGTGTTTTAATGTAAAATATATAAGTACACATGCACTTGCAAATCGCGGTGGATGTTTATATTTTGATAATGATGTATACTGTGATTGTATAGAGATTAATACTGAAGCTTTTTATAATGCAAAAGGTATAAAGTCTGATTTTAATGTAAAATTTAATGTGAATAGAATACATGAGTTGGCATTTACTAAGTCAGCTGTTGTTGCTAAGAATTTTGAATTATACTCTAATAATACACCTGGTATAATAGAATCAATGGCATTTAGTTATACTCATATAGACACATTAACACTTGGTAATGGACTAAAGATTAGTGATTCAGCATTTTATGGATGTCATATAGACAATCTAATTATAAATGGTGACATAGAAGTGTTGAATGGTAATATATTTAGATATTGTGAAATAGACAATTTAAGTATAGGAGATAACTGTAATAAATTATATGGTAAATTGTTTAATAAAAGAGATTGCACTATAGATAATGAAGCATACGTTAAAACTAATGGTAATATTATAGTATATGGAGCTGGAACACCTAATGATTTATTATACATGTTAATTGGAATGGATAATGTTATTCTTGGAGATAATAGCTGTGAGAATTTCAAATATGATGGTTGTGATACATTAGTTGTAAATGCAAATCTTAATGGAACTGATATATTCAAGGGTAGTAAAATAGATGGACCAGATAGTGTTGTGATGGAAAACATAAGTAAAGCAGTAGGATGCTTTAGGGATGCTAGTATAAGTACAGGTATACTAAGAATAAATACTTTACAAGAAAGTATGTTTGAAAGGTGTAAAATAGGATACCTAAGAAGATTGGATTTACCAGATGTTATAAATTATATACCTTGCAGAGCATTTTATAAGACTGAGTTTAAATACTTTGAACTATCTGTACTTGAGTGGTTGAACAATCATTTAAGTAAAGATTCTGTAATAGATAAAGAGGCATTTGCATATGTGTCAGAGTATTCATCTTATGGGTCATATAGTGATATAGAACTAGCATGTAGTCAAATAGGAGTATCAGCTTTTGAAGGTGCAATACTGTGGAAAGAGTTTTCAGAATTATCAATAAAATCAGATAAGATATTGAAGAGTGCATTTAAAAATTGTGCAATTATCTGTGACCTTGAACATAAAGTAAATGTAGATATAGAAGTAATCTCTAGTCATATAGAAAAAGAAGCTTTATGTTTTAGGGGAGTTAGATTAAGACTAAAATTAAATGAGGATGCAACATTTATAGATAAAGATTGTCTATTAGGTAGAGAATATATACTTGGAGACTATCCAGTATATACAGCTAATGGAAATCCTTTGCAAAATGATGATGTTGATTTGGTGGTTAAAAAATATTTTTTAAAATAATTAAAATTTTTGTTGACAAAATAAAGATAAAGTATTATTATATAAGAGTAAGTTAAGTGAGTAAGAAAATTTGTTTAAAGTTTGAAAGTCGAGGTATAAAAAATGTCTTATAATGAGGTTAGAGATTCAGTTAGAGATTCTTTGGAGTTGCAGTATATGATAGCTAAGGAATCTAAGAATATTGAAGGGGTATTTTCTATACTTCAGAAGCTTATGAGATATAGATTAATAGACTTCAGTGATGAAAGGGTATCTAAGGCAGCTCTTAAGAGGTTTGAGAAGAAGGTATCAGCTCAGGCAGATGCTTATGACTATAGACACTCTGATTATAGATACATGATTGCTGATAATCTTATTGGCAAGGATCCGGCTTATGTACCAATTAAGGTTCATTCAGAGCCACACTGGATTAAGCGTAGAGAGCTTCAGTATGTTGGTGACCAGATGTGTGAAGCAAAGGACGTTATGTTCCGTGGCGTAAGACTGAATATGGATAGTGTGGCTCAGAAAGCACTTCAGAGTATGGCTGAGATTTATGAGAAGTCTGAGCACAAGAAACTTGATACAGACAAGTATCAGTGGAAAGACGGTGAGTATCATGTATGGGCTATTAGAAGAGATAGTGCATACGCTTGGAATACAGATTACCTTGGATATTATGTAACTTGGTTTAATGATGCTGAAACTGTTAATGTTGAACTTGTTGTTGATACAGAGGGTATGGCTGAGGGTTACATTGATATTATCAGACAGACAAATAACATCATTGCTGATATTGAGGATGCATACAAAGAGGCTGGTGTAAAGACAGTAAACATTAAGTGTTTAACCAGCTTTGAGAAGATTGGTAAGAAGCAGAGAGACAATAAGGAAATTCTACTTTCATATGAGGAAAAGATGAAGGCTCTGCAGGATGAAGCAGATATGGAAGCAATTAAGAATGAAGCATATAATAGACGCATGACAGTTGAGCAGGTCATGGTGGAAAGAGCTGAGAAAGAGAGATTAGAAGCTGAGGCAGAAAGGAAAGCAGATACTAAGGAGTAAAGAATGCTTAAGAATCACAGAGAGTTAATTGGACTCAAGAAGAAGCTTGAGTCGGACATCAAGAACTTCAATGGTGACATCAAGGGTGACAGCGAGTATAGAAAACTTAAGGATAAGCTTAAAAAGGTTAATAAGCAGCTTGAAGAGATGGAGCAGGAGCAGTTGTTAGCATAGGAGGAATTAATGAAGATAAGGTTACATTCAACAGAGGATATTGAGAGGCTTGTTAAGTTTACAACAAAGCATAGTGAGTGCAATTTTGATATTGCTAAGGGCTCTTATGTTGTAGATGCAGCAAGTTATCTCGGGGTATTATCCCTTGATACATCAAGCGAGCTTGACATGATTGTGCATGGGGCTAGTGCTGATGTTACAAAGGCTGAAATGGAACTTAGAGAGCAGTTTGATTGTAAGTTCGCATAAGAGTTAAGAGGGCTTATACAGTAAATAGGGATACATGTATACTGATGAGGTATGCATGTATCCCTATTTTTATGTTCATAGATATTGTCTTAGTTTATTAAGTTTATATACAGTTTGAAGTATAAAGTTAAATAAATTTAATTATTAGGAGGATACTGTAGATATGGACATAAATAGTATGCGTAGAAAATTATCTAATGTATCTGAGTATATAAAAGTTAGTCCTAAGTTACATAAGTTGTATCTTGGTATGCCAAAGATAGGTACAGTTATTAAAAACTATGATAAAATAATAAGAACTGATGAAAAGAATAGATTGATTTTGTGTTTACCATCTGGTGAAATGATATGCAATCAAGAATTAATAATAAGACTTATATATGGATATGAAGCTCAGGTAAAATTAGATAATGGAACAGTTGTAAAACAGAGAGTAGTAGGTAAAGGGGAAAGTGGGCTTAAGCTAAATAAAGAGTTGCTCAAGAAGAAAACTCAGATTGTAAATAATATACCAATAATGAACTGGGTGGAGATTGAACCATCAGAAGAATTATTAAATACAGTCTATTGGACTCAATTTGTTCCTGTGGATATGTGTTTTGATGCATTAGGTGAAACAACTAATAAGTTTACTAGGGCTGGTATATTTATAGTATGCAATAGTCATTATGGTGGACCTAATTTTGATACTAAAAGATTTATAAATGGGTCAGCTTTTGACTTAATGTATCATAGAACTAGAGCTTTTGATAAAATACCAAGAAGTGTAGAACAAGATTTTCAACCTGTAAAGCCAAAGAGTTTATTAGATGCTTCCTATGATATAGGAGCTAGCATAACTTTTAGAAAATATACAGAGAATATGTTGAATGAGTTTCAGAAGTATGGTTATCAGAACAGAGGATATAAGATGGATGACCATGGTGAAATAGATACTAAATTCTTCATGTTCAATGAATATGGCATAACAGGAAAGATAATACTCAGTAGGAATAGAGAGTTAAACTGTATATTAAGACTTAATAGTGGTAAAATACTTAATAATAAGAGTAAATTCAGTGCAGCTGGTTTTGAAAGCATTAAGAGTTTTATAAATAACACTATTGAAATAGTGCAGAAGTCTAAGCATATTGATAAGAGCATTAATAATTATGTGGATAAAGTTAAGAAACATTTTGATGCATTAGTTAATGAGCTTATTAAGTTAGATAAAAAGCATAAGATTAATTATATGAGCTATAAGTATAATGAAGATAGCAATGTAATTAAGAAGAAAGAGTTTGAGTGTTATAATATGAGTAACAGTCAATACTTTACTGGAAAAGTTATAGGTGGTATAGTATCTCTTGAGAAAAGAGATGATGAATATTGTTTTGTACTGACTATCATAGGAGATGGTATAACAAACAATATTGAATATAAGTTACCATGTACTAGAGAAGGGTTATATAAGTTTATACTTATATATAAAGACGTACTACTAAAATAAAAATTTTTATATTGAATTATAAATTTTTAGTCTCACAATCAAGAATTGTGAGATTTTTTATGCAGTTATATAGTATAAGGTATATATTTAATATAATTTTAAATATATTGTGTTTAAGGTGCATGGGGCACTTTAGTTTTATATTACCATATACGGAGGACATTAATATGAGTAAGTATCTTGGACCTAATGATGAAGTTGACATCGAGAATCTTGAGAATGCAGACTATGATGATTTTGACAATGTAGATCTGTCTGATTTTGATGAAGATATCGACGATGATGATTATGAGGATCCTGACGCTGTTGATTTTGACAGTGATTTCGATGACGACGACTTTGACGATGATGACGACGAAGAAGAGTAATTAAGAACCAAGGAAATTGAAATGAAGAAACAATATTTAAGAAGATTGGCTGTATGTTGTATAGTTGGAGCTACAGTGATTATGACTGTAGCTTGTGGCGAAGAAACAGAGACAGCAAATGTCTTAAATATGCCTAAGATAGCATCTGGGAGTGAAATAGACAGAAACATAAATGGAGCTTATGAGGGATACACTAATAAGATTTATGGTCTTAAGAGTGATGGAAAGTTTAAGCTGAGTTTCAAAACGGCTATTCCACTTCCAGATAATGCTATTGAGGTATATGATGAAAATGGAAATAAAGTAGATATACTTAGATATGATACATTGAATGAAGATGGACAGACTGTTGAGATTTCAGCTTTAAATGGGAATTATGGAAGATGGTCTGAATATAAAATGTATATCTATTATGATATAGATAGTGCTGATTTAGTTGAACTTGAAGAACCATTAGTGGTTCAGTTCAATACAGTTAGTAAAGTTGAAGTGCCAGTACTTAATGCAGGTATTGATGATAAGTGTAACTTTAAATTATACTGGAATAAAGTAGATGGCGCTGATGGTTATAAGATTTATAAATATTCTAATGATTCATCAAGAGTTGTATTGGTGACAGATGTTGATTCTGATGTTACTGAGTGGAATGATTGGGATAACAGTCAAGTTGGAAATGATACACTTAATAGCGTTGTATTAAGCCAGAATGATGGATTAAATGCAGATGATATTTACTTTATAACAGCTTATAATGACAATGGTGAAAGTAGTAATAGTAATAGTATAAATGTAAAAGATTATGCTGGAGTTATAATAACAAAGGTTAAAGATAATAAGCAGTTAGACCCTGGGGAGTACATTAATGATACCAAGGATTTACCTAGAACGGTTGATGTTGAAACTCTTAATGGAAACACTATTAAATGTAGTATAGACTATGAACTTGATGAACATACAAGGTATAGTGATAACATATACTATGGTTATGTTATTAATGGTACTGAGTTAAAGGGATATACTGAAGTAAAAGTTAAGAATACAGTGTCATTGCCTTCTAAGGTTCTTAATGGTGTTGAAATATACAGAGATTGTAACCATATAGAATTTGAGGTAGTACATGCCAAGACAGATGGTATTTCTGAGGTTGACCTAAGGGATTGGATAGAGTCAAATGAAAAAGTAAAAGAAGCTGTTGGAAATAAAGATGGAGTAGTTTATAAGGGAAGTAGAAGCAGAGCTTTAGAGTACATAAAGAATGAGTTATACAGTGGTAAATCTGAGATAGACTTAAACAATTATGGTTATGTTCAATCATTAGAAGGTTTAACAGATGTTGTAACTGATATATCTTATAACTCATTTGTACCTAGCATTAAGAGTGTTAAGCTAGATGAGAGTACTAATAAAGTATACATAGAATATGTTGATAATGATGCTAATGATAGCGAAAGATACAATGTATTAAATAATAAGATTAGCAACATATGCAAAGAGTTATTGAAAAATAACAAAGTAGTTGATGAAAGTACTATATATGAATATATAAGTAGCAATTATACTTATTCTAAGGGCAATAGTATTTATAGTATGTTACATGATGGAAAGGGAAGTGCTGTAGCTCATGCAAAGTTATTTGAGATATTAGCAAGGAATCTTGTGACAGAGGATGTATATACTGTTGATGGATATTTGAATGGTGTAGAGCATACTTGGAACATTATGAAGAAAGATAATGAATATGTTTATATAGACTGTACTAATAACACTAATAACATTGGCATTACTAAGATATGCTTTGATATGAGTGTAGATACTGCTGAAAAATATGGATATGTCAAGAAGAATAACATTATTGATGTTGGAAGTTCCTCTGATGATAAGTATGAATACTATAATAAAAACAAGTTAGAAGCTAGCAATTATGATGAGTATATTAAGTTAGTATCAGATGAGTTAAAGAGTGGTGCTAATCCAATATGTATTAGATACACTGGAAATGAAATAAAATCAAGTGATATAGTTTCTGGTATTTCTGGAGTATTTAAAGATGCAGGAAAAGAAAAGTTACTTGGAAAACTACACTTTGGTGACGGATTAGGATACTATGTATTATGGTATGATAAAGCAGTAGTAAAATCAAATGAGAATATAGAAACTGAACAAAATGAGGAAAGTTTAAGCAATAATGAAGGACAAGTTGAAAGTCAGGACAGTTAATAGTTTTGAGAAGCTTGCATGGATAGTTATTACAGCAGTTGCTATATTGAGTGTAGCAGCTGCTGTGTATATTAAAAATAAAGTTACTAGATTTAGCGAGCTAGATACAGATGTTAATAAAGTAGTAAACATTGTAGGATATATGAGTCCTATAATGAAAGAGGATTTTACCTTCTTATATATGCAGAGTAAGCCTTATGATTATGAAGTATCAGATAAAACAATAGGTGTTTATTTAGATGAATCATATGGTTATTACAGTGGTCTTGTAGAAGTAAGAGGAAAGCTTAAGAAAGCTAATGAGAATGACTATGATATATTGAAAGTAAGCATTGATGGTGAAGAAGGTTACATTGAGAAGGATAAATTAACAGAAGAAAAGAAGCAGTTAATAAAAGATAATAACGTTGAATGTGAATACTTATATACAGATGGAAGTACAAATACATTCAAGTTTAAGATAGATGGAGCTGAGATTGATACCTATAATGGTAATAAATATAAAGAAGAAGATACAATACTAAATAAAGGTTACACTGATTTAGTTAATGGTTTACTTGAGGAAGTAAGAGTAAGAGTTCAAGGAGAAGAGAGTGAAGTAGAGACAAGTGAGAACGAGGCTGATGCAGGAGAGCATGAGCATGAAGATATAATAGAGGAGAATGAAGAGCATGGGATAAATACAGCTAATGCATCTGTTTTAGCAGAGTATATAAGAACAAAGACAAAGTATAAAGAGTTAGCTGGTATTTTAAATGAGACTATAAATATTTATAATGAGTCTAAAAGAGAGAATTTAGATTCTGAAATGAAAAATACTATTGATAAGGAGGCTGAAGAGTTATATAATAAATTTATTACTGAATTGAGCTTATTGGCTGTTGACTAAGTGATATACTTACCGAGTTACTTGTATTAGTTTTAGTATGTAATTGTTTATGAAATATTTTGAAATATGGTATTAAAAATAATTCAAGTAAAGGAGTATCAAATGCAGTTGAAAAACAGTAAACTACTGTTTTCAGTGTCGTTAGGCATTGGAATGTTAGCAAGTATGACATTTACAATGCCAGCTATGGCAGCTAATATAGAGTCAAATGCAACTATAGATTTTAATACGACATCTGAATATGGTAGTGTAGCAACTCCAGTAGTTGTGGACAGTGAAGGAAATCTATTGATAAAAGAGAATCCTTTAGATGATTCCAAAGCTATTGGTAAGATGAGCTTGGGTTCAGCGGTTGAGATAACTAGAAAGGAAGATGACTGGACTAAAGTAAAATCTGGTGACATTGAAGGTTGGGTAAAGACTTCTGATGTAGTCACTGGATATGAAATGGAGGCTTACATAGTAAATAACAGTGAGTTGTTTAATAGAACAGCTACTGTAAATTGTGAGAATGTAACTATTGAGAATGAGAACGGAACAGGTGATGTAGTTGCTATTCTTAAAGAAAATGATGAAGTTACTATTGTATCTGAAACAGAAGATTATTTTTATGTTAAGGCTGATAAGAGTACCGGTTATTTAAGTAAGCAAACAGTTTCTGAAAATGATATAGATTTTACAGAGGCAGAAAACATAGTTGATGAAACAGTTGAGGAAGCAGCTGAAGTAAATGAAGTAAGCAACTTTAATTACAAGACATATCAGATGTTGCCTTATAATACTGATACAACTAATGGATATACACCTAATGATGAGACAGAGATTAGAAAGTCCATGATTGACTATAGTATGCAGTTCTTAGGTAATCCTTATGTTTATGGTGGAACAAGTATGACAAATGGTGTTGACTGTTCGGCATTTACACAGAACATTTATAGACAATACGGATATGCATTACCTAGAACAGCGGCTGAGCAAGCAACTGTAGGTAGAGAGATAGACCAGAGTGAGTTAAGACCTGGTGACTTATTATTCTACTGGGATTCAGGTAGAGGTAAGATTGGACATGTAACAATGTATATTGGTAACAATATGGTTATACATGCTTCAAATCATACAGATGGTATTATTATTTCTAATGCTTATTACAGACAGCCTTGTTCTATAAGAAGGTATATAGAAGATTAAAGATTAAAGTATGAGCCTCACAATTTTATTGTGAGGCTTTTATTTTAAAAAGTGAGTTTATGGAGAATTGAAATGATTTACATTATAATTGGAAAGAGTGGCAGTGGAAAAGATACTATATTCAAGAAGTTATTTAAAGATGGTCTTAAGTTAAATAAGATTGTAACATATACAACTAGACCAATGCGTACTGGTGAAAAAGATGGTGTTGAATATAACTTTATATCAGAAGATGAGTACAGTAAGATTGATAAAGATAGAATTATAGAAGAAAGAAGTTACAATGTTATTACTGATAAAGAGCATTGCGTATGGAGGTATTTAACACTTAAAGATAATATTGACATAGATAATAAAGATTATATATGTATAGGAACTATAGAGTCTGTAAGAAAAATGCAGAGTTTATATGGAAGTAAGATAAAACCAATATATGTAGATGTAGATAATAATGTAAGAATTGAAAGAGCAGTAAGTCGTGAGGAAAAGAACTCTAAGCCAAATTATAGAGAGCTTGTAAGAAGATTTTTAGCAGATGAGGTTGATTATAGTACATCTGAGTTATATAGTATTGGAATAGATGAGCATAATACATTTATCAATGATAACTTAGATAAATGTTGTATGAGCATTAAGAATTTTATTTCAGATGTTTAAAAGATAGGTTAAATAAATAATAGCTTATATTTGAAATAAGTTATAAATATATAAATCAAGTTGTTATAAGGAGTTAGCATAGTTGAATATGGAAATGTTCATTATTGGAAGTTGTAATACTAACACGAAGAATGGTGAATACAGTGTAGTTTTTGATGATGAAGGTGATAAAGAAGTAATACATGGTGAGTGTATAGCTAAGTCTGTAAATGAAGTTTTATTAAAGGGTTTAAAGAAAGGATTAGCTAGCTGTAGAAACCATGATTCAGTTAGAGTATATGTTAATACATCTATTGGTTGGTATAATAGATATAAGAGTAAAAATAAAGAGTTGATTGAGTCAATTATGAGTGACTGTGATAAAAGAGATATTACAGTTGAAGTAGTAGAACACTATGATACATCTTTTGTTAAGCAGTTAGTTAGAGACTATAGCATATAAAGTTGGGAGAAATATGAAAAGTAGAAAATTTAGAACAGGGTTAAGAACAGGATTGTCATTAGTGTTAGCAGCTGGACTGATAAGTTTGAGCGCTTGTGGTAAGGCTGAGTCAGAAAGCACTATAGATAGACTTAAGCATGATACAATAAAGAAATATGATTTAACTGTAAAGCTAAATTCAAATGGCTCTGATAGATATATTAAATTTGATGGGTTTGATTTTAGAGACAGTGAGGATGAACCTAATCATACACATACAGAAGTATACACTAAGAATAGTGCAGATGCTGAGTATGAGCATCTAACAACACTTGATAGTTATAAAGATGACAAGTATATAAATATGAGGGCTTTAACAAATAGACTTGCAAATATTGAAGAGCTTTCAGATTATGTGGATTTGTTTAATGAAGTTGAGAAAGATGTTGTTATATACAATAATGATTATATAAAGAGTACGTTTGAGACTTATTTAGATAATAATCCTAATTTAAGTAATGCATCTAAGCCTAGGATAATCACTGAAAAAGAGACAGCATATGGAGTAAAAGATGGTGCATCCTTAAGAACTCAATCAAAGCTGACAAGCAATGCTGATGAACTTTCAAGATTGAGTGATATGACAAGTTTTGTTAATAACGATGCAAGAAGTGATATAGCTAATAGCTTTAGTACATTATATGACATGGCTATAAATAAGGGAGCATCTGAGAGTTATATGTTAGGTACACAGGAAACAAAGTTAGCAGGTCAGGATGCTATAAGTTACATAAGTGATTTACAGTCACTTGCATCTGATGAGATGCTAGTACAAACTGTATTTAATGGTTTCTTTGATACTGACTTTGGTGCATACATATTAGAGAAGTCAAACAGTAAGTTAAATAGTGGACTTAATGATTATCTTACTAATGTACTTGCTGAAGCTACTGATGATGCAATAGTAGAATTTAGAGTAGCAGATGGTGGAGCACTGAACAAGGAAACTGGAGTTTATGTAAAGATTTCTTCTAATGGAACCAATGGTATTGAACTTTTATTCCATGGAGGAAAGAAAATATCAGATGAGGATGTTGCAAGTTACTTTAGAGTTCCTAGTAATACAATGACAAGTACAGACTTCTTTAAGAGTGTAGCTATAAAATATCTTGATAAATAAGAAAGAGTAATTTATGGGTACAGAGAATAAGATATATGAGAACAGATATAAAATAGCCTTTGTAGCTTTACTGATTATAGTAATTCTATTAATAATTACTGTAATAAGTACTACAAAAGAAAGAAATGCAGCTAAAGAGAGCATAGAAGCAGAAGTTGTGAATGAAAGTTCAGAGGCTGAAAGTTCAGAGGCTGAAGATAAAAATGAAAGTTCAGACTCGGGTTCAGGTGAGTTAATAAAAACAACAAATGAAGCTGGAGAAGAGGTATATGTAGACTCAAGTGGAAACATAGTAAGCATAGGTAATACAGAAGATGGTGGAGCTGAAGAGTTTAATGACTTGGGAAATTTATTTCAGACAAAAGAAGCTGAGTCTAAACCATTTATATTTGGAAATGAAACACAGTCAGAAAACATAGTTGAGACAGAAGTAACTGAAGAGAATGTAGTAAATGTTGAAGATACTTCAGTTGATGACGGTAGCTCAAGAATAACAGACTTTGATAGATATGTTGAATCATCTAATAAAGGTATTGTAACAGAACATACAGATACACAATCAGAATATAGCTTGGATTCATTCAGAATGGATGTGGATGATGATATGTATGACTATACTAAGATAGGTATAGACAGAGAAAATGGTGTATATGACTGTGAAGTTGGGATATATAGAGATGGTTTAATAGTTGGAGCTAAGGCTGACGAGTGGTTACAAGGTATAAATTCAGCTAGCAGAGTTAAATACAAGATTAGCTGTGATGATGGTTTAGAGAATTTAGTAATTCCTTATAAAATCAAGTATACAAAGGAAATGAACTCTGGGGATGAAAAGTTAGAACCTCAAATGTTCATAGGTTATCAGTTAAAAGATTATATAGACTTTAAGGGTGGTAAGTTAATACCTAAGATAACTATATTATATACAGTTAAAAATGTAAGTTACAGAGAAGGTTATATAATTACTAAAGTTCCAGTTGATAGATACACTGAATTTACAATTAAGATTAAGGGGTATGATGAAAATGCAGGCGGAGAAATTAAATTATAATACAAAGATAACCTGTGAGTTATGCGGAAGTGAGTTTGATTTAAGTCAAGCACCTGATGGAAAATGTCCAATATGTGGCAATGAAATAAGTGAAGAGACTAAAGCTAAATTAGAGTTGCTCGGAGTTGATAGAGTAGAGACTTCAGTGAATGAAGGATTTACAGAAGAGAGTAATGAGGCTGAGAGTATAGAAGAGAATACAGCTGATGAGAAAGCTGAAGGCATTGAAGAAAGCAGTGAAAGTGCAGCTGAGGATAATGAAGAAGCTGAAGAGAGTGTAGGAAATGACACTGAAGAAGCTGGTGGTACTGAGGAAGAAATAACTGAGGATACAGAAGAACAAGATAAATCAGATGATTATGAAGAAGAGACAGATGATAATGAAAATGAGATTGGAGAGGAACATGAGGATAGTTTAAATAGTATGTTTGGTGGAGATGCTGAGACATCAGATGAAGAATCAGAAACATTAAATAAAGATTCAGAAGCATCAAATGAAGATGATGAAGCTAAAAAAGTTCTTGATGAGAAAGAATATAAATCAACCTATGTTAAAGAGAGTGTCTCAGATGTAATGGGAGTAAAGACAGATGATTCTGATAAGATAATCAAGTTTGAGGATGATGAACTTAATGATGAACTGAGACAATCAATGATGAATGATGATTCTGATGATAAAGATAAGGACAATTCAGATAGTAATGAAGTCTATAACTCTTTAATTGATGATTTAAGTGATACAGATGGTAAGAAAAAGCTAAAGCTTAATATTGGTAAAATAAACATTCCAACAAATGCACTTAAAATATCAATTTTGGTTGTAGCAGTTGGACTAGTATTACTACTAGGATTTGTAATTGCAAAGACAGGGTTGTTCGGAGTGTTTAATACTATACCTAAAATAATATGATGAGAAGGGGCTGGTTGACATCAGTCCTTTTTTAATGCTTTAAAAAGTATAGTAAGTGTTATTAAAATTGTGGAATTTTTTAAGAGGATATTGAAATGTATAGAATTGTTAAGACTGTAATTGGAAAGTCAGGGAAAATATCGGAAGTAGAATTACATTGGGTAGATAATGACTATGATGGCGGCATGTATAAAAGAGGTAGACGTTCAAAGATAAAATTAGCATCATGGAAAAATTTTGTTGACCTTGTAGCTAAAGGATTAGTAGCTGGAATTAGATTTAATGCAATAGATAAGACATTTAAGTTTACTGATGATAACTTCTCTTGGGAAGATATCAGAAGTGAGGACCTTTATTGCAATTTAATAAGAGAGGGAAATCCAGTTATAGTTTATGCAGATGCTCACAATACTTTAGTGAGTGTTCCTGGAAAGGGTATTGTAGACAATTATAAAGATATAGATACATTAATGGCTAAAGATAAGATAAATATACCTAGCACTGAGATAAGCAAATATCTTTCAAGAAAAGAGATATTTAACAAGTTACACAGTGATGAATACAAGGAGTTTAGTGACAATAATATTGGAGCAGCCTTTAATGAAGAATTATATAAGACAGGTAAAAATGATACATACAGTTGCTTAATGGCAACTAGTCTAAATGAAAATGCTGCTATTGTGAAGGTTGACAAAGTATTTGAAGCTGTGAAGTTTATTGTAGATGGTAGGTATAAGACAAGATTAATAGACCTTACAAATTGCAAATTAAAAATTGCTGAGATATCATTATCAGGAAATCATAACATACAGATTAAAGTTGGAGACATTAGACATAAGTTCCTTTTGTATACTAATGGATATGTAGGTAAGATAGATTTACAACTCTGTGGTTCTTTTACTGGAGATGGTACATACAATGGAGTAAAAATAGAGTTTAAAAATTCTAAGATAGATGAGTTTAAAATAACAAGCACTCAGAATTGTGCATATTCAATAGAGTCTAAAGATACTGACATATTTAAAATAAATGATTTAGATAAAGTATCAAAGTTTAAATTCACAAGTGGATATCTTCCATGTGATATTAAGATTAATTACTATGATAGTAATTGTGGCTACGAAAATGGAAGATTTTATTTAAGTGATGCATCTTGTATAGAAAATTTAGATGTCAGTGACTTTAAAGATATAAGCATATTTAGATGTAAGGAATTATCAAAGATAAATATAAAGGCAGGTAAATTAGGTGGGTTATACTTAAATGGTTGTAAAAGTATAAAGGATTTGAATATAGACGTAACAAAGGTAGAAACAGGAAAGTTTGTTATACAGCATTGTGAAGCTATTGAATCATTTAAGGTAAATTTGAAAGAGTTTAATCCTGATTTATATACTGAATCAAGAAGAAGTGTAATAAATACAAGTCTTACATATTTTACAGGAGATATTATTGTTAATGGAAAGACAGATGAGCAGTACATAAAAGCATTAATAGGTGCTAATAACTATAAAATAAATAAGATAGACAAATTAGGAATTTATGCATTATCTTATCCAACAGTGAACTTAGATTATTCAGGTATAACTATATATGGATTAAATGTAGACAGAGTTCGTAACTTAATTGCAGATGGAGTTGAAAATCAGTATTTAAGTTCTATAAAAGAAGGAATACTTGATGTACCTAGTGATGTATCTAACATAGACATTATAAATGAGGATGTTAACACTCTGAAATCTATTGGTGTACATAGTATAAGGTTAAATAACTATTGTAAAGTAATAAGACTTGAAGGTCTTGATATACAGAACAGTGAGTATGTTTCAAGTATTGGTAAATTTGCATTCGCTGATAATAAAGACATTACTAAATTTGTATGCGGAGATAAGTTATATGTAATAGATGGATTTGCATTTGCTGGGTGTAATAATCTTGAGAATCTTGTACTTAATGAGAGTCTTAGAGAAATACGTATAGGAAGTTTATTTAACTGTAAGAAAATAGGAATTAGTGGAAGTTATGATAGGGAAAGACTTAAGATTGATCCATTATTCAGATTTAGAGCACGAGATATGCATACTACTAAGTTGAATAAGCTTAAAGACAGAATAGAAACTTATGAAGATTGTGTAAGTAAGAATTTAAAACTTTCCTTTAGGTTCACATGCATAGCATTAGTTTATACATTGAATACTACAAGTATATATCAGGATTATTCAGCAGAAATGAGTGATGTTTTAAGTAAGGTTGATAAGCATAATGCAAATTTATATACACTTATTAAAGCTGAAGTATCATGTTATAAATATTTAAAGGCAAAAGCTAATAAAATAGGTGAAGAGGAAGTTCTTAACAGATGCATTAGGGCTATGGAATATATACATAGACATTATGATTCTAGCAATAATTCAACTAGTGCAGCTTCTACACTTTATAGTTTTAAGAACATTAATATGGATAAGATTAGAGCAATTAAGTCATTAGATACAATACTTAATGTATAAGGAGATACATTTATGGACAGTCATTATTTGGTTTTAACAGGTTTAAGCATGAGTGATGCTGGTGCTAGAACCTATAAGGTACATGAATTTGAATATACTTTTTCACCTAAAATAAATGTTAGCTGGAAAGGAGAGTATGTTTTAAATGAGCTTCAGTTAGGTGAAGTTTTAGAGCATAGAGTAAAATATAGGCTTTTCGGAATTGTATATAATAAAATTAGTAAGGATTATACAATACTTAATATGGATAGGCTTCCTGTATGGGATTATTACTATCATAATATGATAAAGACTGGTAAGAAGATGATAGTATCAGTATTAGAGCCAGGGAGATACGTCATATTAGATGAGAATGGCAAGTTAAGATATGGTAATGATGATGATATTGAGTTAGATGAGCTAGGAAATTATAATTTGTATACTGGATATATAAGCTTCTATGGTAAGAAAAAGATATTTAGTATGCTTAATACAGCATATATGAGTAGGCACAATCAGCAAGTATCAAAGATGTATAACAAGATGCTAGATGAAAATGCATTAGCTAGTGCCTTAGGGTTACCATATTCTTTTAAAACTGAGCTGTATAAAAAGGGTGATGATTATATAGAAGTTGTAACTGGTGTCGATATTGACAGATATAATAGAGATGTAACAACTATAAGATTTACTGGTAAGTATTTGGACATAGATATATCAGATTATGTTTATAGGTATAGGACATTGGATTTTAGAGGTATGAAAGATGCTGAAATGTTCAAGATACATAGTGGAAGATTTAATGTCTATTCTGATATACTTGGAACACAGATTATTCTTCCTGAAAGCTTAAAGTGTAAGGCTGAGATTGATATAAGAGGTGACTTTTACTTTGACAGGGTGCATCATTTAAATGGTGTGAGACTTGATATAGTCAATGCAGAAAAGTTAATATTCAGTAAATTTATAATTGGAGTAAATACAACATTTAATAATACTCATAACTTAAGTTTAAGCATTGATGGAGAAAAGAAAGAACAACCAATATATGATAAAATAATGCTTAGTGATTTTGGTAGTAAGAGTAAAGGAATGAGAACAAGCATAGGATTTGGCAATGTAAGATTAGATAACTTAAGTGTAGTCAGTAGGTATGGAAATGAAAGCATATTCTTTGCAAATTGTGCAGTTAATAATATGAAGTGTAGAATATATGATAAAGCTAATAAGAATGTAAAGTATACACCTCATATATTATCAATGCAAAGTGTATTAAATAATGTAGCATTAGATGATAATTATGACTCTAGAGTTTATAGATATATAAAGAATATAGATGAGTATTATCATAAGGACATAAGCTATTTTGAACTTGTAA